>Ga0182741_1000124_pt1 | contig 122761 bp, 123 predicted proteins | sample eDN5th37CBELigOP_FD_128874 | JGI IMG/M metagenome (GOLD analysis project Ga0182741, IMG submission 128874) | Enriched Organic Plus compost microbial communities from Emeryville, California, USA - eDNA 5th pass 37_C BE-Lig OP (version 2) (version 2) ...
ACGCAAAAAATACCCAACCGGTTCTAAAACAAACACCCTGGCGCGGGGTGGAGCAGCCCGGTAGCTCGTCAGGCTCATAACCTGAAGGCCGCAGGTTCAAATCCTGCCCCCGCAACCAAAATCCTCTCAAATTACTGAAAACGTCGAGGCCTACACCATCCTGGTCGTAGCCATTCCGCTGGCACAAGCTTCAAGGAGCAGCCCGTTCGGCCTAAAATCGATTCGCCGGATCGATTTTTTAACGGCCTCACCTCATCAGGCTCATAACCTGAAGGCCGCAGGTTCAAATCCTGCCCCCGCAACCAACGATCCCTGCTTTCGCATCAAGCCCTTCTTTCCGAAGGGCTTTTTTGCGTTTTGGACCTCATGCGCCTGGCCCAGGAGTTCTTCGAGAAGCTCCTTCTCCTTCAGGAAATCGGGGTTCTTCTTGCCCGACGCAAAGGTCAGGATCGCCGCCAGGTCGCCGCGCAGCACGATCACCAACTCCTCACCGTCCGGAACAAGCTCGATACGGCTGACGAGCGATCGCAGCCGCTCGGCCGCTTTCGCGCGCGTGTCCTCGTTGTGAAGCTGATCATGAAGCGCTGCGATCTGTTCATGATAGATCTTGGCGATGTTCGGGTGGAGAAGGGCAGGTGGCTCTTCCGCCGTCTCCAGCATGGTCGCAATCTCTTTCCTGCGCTGTTCCAGCGCCACCATCTTGGCATTGATGCGGTCAGCCGCTCCGCCCTTGAGGATCAGATCAAGAAGCGTGTCGAGTTCGCGATCGATTCTCTTCATCTCGTTCTCGGCCGTCTCGATGGAGGTGCGCGCAGCCATCCGGGCCTTGTTCACTTCCCGCGTGAATTCCTCGCAGAAATCTTTAAAGAGTTCCGGTTCCATCAAATGCTTGTCGAGGCCGTTCAGCACGGAGGCTTCAAGCGTGTCGCGCCGGATATTGAGCCAATTGTCGCAGGTGCCCTTGTTGCGGGCATTGGTGCAGCCAAGAAGGTTCTTCGAGATCATGGAATAGCCGCCACCGCAGCCGCCGCATTTGATGAGGCCGGTGAACAGATGCTTCGGCCGGCGTCTGTCGCACAGGAAATTCTCGGAGGTGTCGGACCAGGGATCGTGTGCGAGTTTCTGTTGCCGTTCTCGCACGGCGTCCCAAATGCCCTGATCGACAATGCGAAGTTCAGGAACGTCCTGAATGACCCATTCGCCTTCCGGGTTCAGGCGCGAGACGCGCTTTCCCGTATCCGGGTCTTTGACATAGCGTAGCCGATTCCAGACCAGCTTGCCGATATAAAGCTCGTTGTTAAGGATACCGGTTCCTCGCTTAGGATTGCCATGAATGGTGGACGGTCCCCATTCGCTGCCTTGCGGTCCTGGCACGCCCTCGCTGTTTAGCGCCATGGCGATGGCGCGCGACGATTTTCCTTCGAGATACTCTGCGAGGATACGGCGCACGACATTCGCTTCGACTTCGTTGACGGTGCGCTCGCCGCGGCTGGCCTCTCCGGCCTGATCGAACTGGTGCACGACGTCATAGCCGTAGCAAAGCCCGCCGCCCGACTTGCCATCCTCAATGCGGCCGCGCAGACCGCGCCGTGTTTTGTCGGAAAGGTCTTTCAGGTAGAGCGCGCCCATCGTCCCTTTTAGGCCGATATGCAATTCGCTGACTTCGCCTTCCGAGAGCGTGACGATGTTGACGCCGGCGAAGCGCATCCGCTTGTAGAGACCGGCAATGTCTTCCTGATCGCGGGAAAGCCGGTCGAGCGATTCCGTCAGGATCACGTCGAAGCGGCGCTTCAATCCATCAGCGATCAATTCCTGCACACCGGGCCGCAGCAGCGACGAACCGGAAATCGCCCGGTCCGTATAGCTGTCAACGACGGTCCAGCCTTCGCGCTCGGCGCGGGCGCGGCAAATGCGAAGCTGGTCCTCGATGGATGCGTCGCGCTGGTTGTCGGAAGAATAACGGGCGTAGAGCGCAGCTCTCATCAGACGGTCCCCCTATTTGTGGAGGCGTTCGCGGGCGGCGCGCTCCTGTTCGGCTTCGACGAATTCGCAGGCAGCCTGCCGGGCAAGCATTCGGACGAATTCCCGAAGCCGGGGATCGGGCTTCGACGGATCGTAGCTCGGCATGGTGTCGGATGGCATGAGAACCACCCGGACACTGCTTGCCGTTTTCCCGTTCCGTTTTGCCACAGCACAATCCTCGCCCGTGAACGAACCAATTCGCTCCGGGCAAAGACTGGGCCGATGATCGGCCGATGTGAATGCGAAATCGCGGGCATCGCAGCGACCTCCATCATAGAGCGCCGTCCTTCATCGTACCGTCTCGTAGTTGATCGCAGGTCATGCGGCGGTAAAAGAGGGCATTGTCGTAAGAATACTTGAATTTGGCGGCGGGCGAATCCCCATCGGCGTAGAAAAATTTTGCGTTCTTTACCGATAACCCAACCATACTTCGCCATCATCATAAGGAACGCTTCGCGCGCGTTGTCCTGATCGGCTGCGGCTGAAGCCTTGCCGATCCTTGAGGGGAAACCAAGGGGTCTTAACCCCTTTCTCCCCTCAAGTTCCGCCTGCGCATGGTAGGGCCGCCGGCTTCTCAGGACGGGGCATATCCCCGACCAGCTCCATTGTTCCAATCCGTCCCGCTCCCCGCGCAACCCGGCCATGCTCGCCGGCACTTGTCCCCTCCCATCCCCGCGCGCTCACGCGCCCCCGGAAGGCATGTCGGGGGACATGCCTTCGGCATTGACCAAGGAAAGGATTGGAACAATGGCAAGGACTGCGAAGAAGACGAAGGCCGTCACTGTTGCGACGGTCGAGAATGTGGCAGCGGATGCGGAAATCCGCAGCGTCGGGGAAGTTGCGGCGGAGGTAGTGGCGGCATTGCCCGCACCGGAGCCGGAAACCGTTGTGACGGCGGAACCCGCAGTGGAAGCCGTGACCGGCGGGGAAATCTTCATTCCCCTCAACAAGCTCAAGCGGTCACCCCGAAACGCGAGGAAGACCCCGCACAGTGAGCAAACGGTGGAAACCTATGCGGCCAGCATCGCTGCAAAGGGCATCCTGCAAAACCTCGTGGTGGAGCCGGAATTTGACACGGGCGGCAAGCCGACCGGCTTCTATTTCGTCACTATCGGCGAAGGCCGGAGGCTGGCGCAGATGTTGCGGGCCAAGCGCAAGGAAATCAGGAAGACCGAGCCGATCCGTTGCGTCATAGACACGGCAAACGATCCGTTCGAGATCAGCCTTGACGAAAACGTGTCGCGTTCGGACCTCTCGAATGCCGATATGGTTGAAGCGTTCCTTCAACTTTCGCAGGATCGAGGATGGAGCGCGGCGGATATCGCCGCCCGCTTCGGTGTGAGCGAGCATGTGGTGAGGCAGCGTCTCAAGCTCGGTGCGGTCAGCCCGAAGCTCATGCAGGTTTACCGCGAAGGCGGCTTGAACCTTGAGCAGTTGCAGGCGTTCGCCATCACGGACGACCATAAGCGGCAGGAGCAGGTTTTCGAGAACCTGCACTATAACAAGGAAGCACGGATCATCCGCCGCGACCTGACCGCGAGCAATGTTCCAGCCACGGATCGGCGTACTGTATTCATCGGCCCGCAAGCCTATACGGAAGCGGGCGGCACGGTCATCCGCGACCTCTTCACGGAAGATCGCGGCGGCTACTATGACAATCCCGCGCTTCTCGACAGGCTTGTCATGGAGAAGCTGGAAGGCATCGCCATCGGCATTCGGGCGGAAGGTTGGAAGTGGGTTGAAGTCTTCATGGATTTCCCTCACGGTCACGGTTTCCGCCGCGTTTACCCGGAGCAGGTCGGGTTTTCCGAGGAAGACGAAGCCGCCTACATCGCCGTGCGGGAGGAATATGCACGGCTGGCGGATGAATTGGGAAGCGTGGACGAATACGACCCGGACGCCGAAGCTCGCTTCATGGAACTGGAAGTAGAGATGAACCGCCTCAACGGCAAGCGGGAAGCCTACGAGACGGATGAGCTTGCGCGAGGCGGCGTGTTTATTTGCCTCAACCATGACGGAACCGCCCGTATCGAACGCGGCTTTATCCGCCCGGAAGACGAGGCGCCAGCGCCGGAAGCGGAGGAAGCCGAGAGCGAGAGCGGCGAAAGCGTGATTGACGGTGTTCGCGTCAATGCGGACGGTGAAGTTATCGAGAACGGTTTCAATCCGGACCCCGATAACGACGACGAACCGGAGGAAGGCAACGCGGGCCAGCCGATTTCCGATATTCTCACCCGTGACCTGACCGCTCATCGGACGCTCGGCCTTCGCCTTGCGCTTGGCGAGCAGCCGGATATGGCGCTTGTCGCCGTCACTCATGCGCTTGCCGCGCAGACCTTCTATCGTGGCGTCGACGCTTACGCCCTCGAAATCCGGCCCGTCAGCGTCCCGCTCGGCAACCATGCGGACGGCATCGAGGACACGGCGGCGGCGAAGATGCTGGCGGATCGCCATGCCGGATGGGCTTCTGACATGCCGCAGGATGTGGCGGACCTTTGGGGCTTCATCACCGGTCTGGACCACGTAAGCGTCATGGCGCTGTTCGCCCATTGCGCATCGCTCACAGTGAACGCCCTCAGGCTGCCGTGGGAGCATCACAAGCGCCGCGCTCATGCGACCGCTGACAGGCTTGCGACGGCCCTTGCGCTGGACATGAGCCAGTATTGGACGCCGACAGTCAACGCCTATCTCGGTCGCGTCACCAAGGCGCATATCCTCGCCGCCGTGGGCGAAGCTCTTGGCGACGAGGCGGCGGAACGCATCGCGGCCATGAAGAAACAGGAGATGGCGCAAGCCGCCGAGCAACTTCTTGCCGGAAGCGGATGGCGCCCGCCGTTGCTGCGCACCGAGCGGTCCGCATGGCTGGACGCCCCGCAGCGGCTAGAGGCCGAGGCCGTATCTGCCGAGGATCGGGTAACGGACCCCGACGCACCCGCAGGAGAGGGACCGGCTGAACCGGAAGGGAAGGCATCTACCCCGGACGCGGCAGATGCCGAAGATGTCGCGATCTGCCACGAAGCCGCCGAGTGAACCGCATGGCCGGAGCCGCCACACGGTTCCGGCCTCTTTCCCATTGCACCGAGGACAGGTCCGGCCGCGCCGCAAACGATGCGGCCGGAAACCTCGACGGATTACAGGAACGACAACAATGAACACCTATGCCGAGCAGCGGGCAATGCTGGCCCGCATGGTCAGGGCGCGGGAGGAAACCCGCAATCACCTTGGCATCGTTGAACGCCAGATCGAAAAGCGCGCCGAGCGCATGACCATCACCGCCCGCGTCAAGACCCGCCAGTATGGTCGTTCGGCCTCCACATGGACACCCGCCGACGAGCGCCATTATCACGAGACTGCTGCCGCGCTTCGCTTCGGACGGCGCGGCGAAATCGATACGCTAACCCGCAAGCTAGAACGACAGGATGCGGCTATCGCCGCTTTCCGTGTCCGTCACCGGATCAACGAGGATGCCGAGCTTTGGGTCGAACGGGAGGAACTGGTGTCATGACACGGCGATTTCCCCGAGCCGAAATCCTGATCCCCGACGATCTTCGCGCCGCGCTCATCGCGAATGGTCACGCCAGCGAGGAACGGGAAGATTTCGACCCGCACCCGGTCGTTAAGCTGTTCACGCCGGACGGTTCCGCCACATGGCTGATTACCGAAGGCTTTGAGGAACCGGATGGGGACATGCGGCTATTCGGCTTGATGGACCTTGGCCTTGGCAGTCCGGAGCTTGGCTACGTCATGCTGTCAGAGATTGAGGACGTACGCGGCGGGCTTGGCCTGCCAGTCGAGCGCGACCTGTATTTCAAGCCGGAATATCGCCTCAGCCGATACACCGAGATCGCAAATCATGCCGGAATGATCGTCACTTGAAGCAGCGTTCCGGCGCGTCGAATCCCGATCCGCCGGACCGAAGCCGAATCGCAAGGGAGATCGAAAATGATTGCGCTGGTTACATTGTCCGTCGTGATGGTCATCGCCATGTGTTCGCTTGGCCTTATGCTGGCGGCCTATGCCGTGCCGTTCCTGTTTGCCGTCATGGCAACGCGCTTCGCCTTCGCCACAGGAGCCGGTTATATCGGGGCTGGCATTGTCGGCCTGTTCGCGGGCGTGGGGGCTTACGGCTTCCTTGCCTATCTTTATGCCATGCTTCGCTCGCCGGGATTGCGCCTCGCCATCGCCCTGATCTTCGCGATCCCCGCCGCAATCGCGGGTTTCGCCCTGGTACATGGTGTCGCCCGCGAAGCCGTGCCTTCCGAAGTCTGGCGCAAGATCTTTTCCCTCATCGGCGGCGTGTTTGTTGGCCTTTGGGCACTGGCAAGATTGGCCGATCCCGCCATGTTTCATGAGGACCGCTGATACCGCATGTCAGGTTTTTGATGAACGGCATAATATAGGTTGCAAGAAGGACTGGGCGTTGCCCTTTGGCCTGGCTGTCGGCTTTGCTGAAGCCCGCTGAAGCGGTCTTCACCCTTCGGGCTTCCATCCCTAACGCAAGGGATGGCGGCGGCGAACATTTCGCCCGGAAAAGCCAGCCGCTTCCACAAAAACTAGGCTGATGGCCTATGCACTCGATGGCGTAGCGACCTAATCAGATCAGGAAGGATTCCTCGTTATCCGCCCCGACCATGCGCGCTATCCAAAGACGACTGGAGAGCAGAACAAGGGATCGTCCAGCTTCACCGAGAGGCGGAGATTGCCCACGCCGGACAAAACAGGCTCCTTCCGTGTTGCTCCGAACCCAGCCGCTCCCGCAAACAGCGGGGGTGGACGTCCGGCCCGTTTTCGCCCATGACGGTCGCGAAGGAATGTCACCGACTTGACGTGGAGTGGCTCGCTCGCCGGGGAGCCAGCAAAACCGTTGTCGGCGCAAAAGAAAGCGCTGACCGATAGCAGCCATACCATGATTTCCCGTTCCGCCGATCAGACCACGCCCACCGCGATCTCGATTGATCTGGTCTGACCGAAGACCGGCGACGCAAGCGCCGCCTCGATCTCAATCCCGCAACGTCCGCCGTCAGCTTTTTTCCGCCGCCGGCCTGAAGGCCGACTTTGCATCGCCATACAAAAAAGCTGCCGCCGGCCGCCCTCCACCTTGTTCCGGTCCTTCGGATGCGGGCCGATCGTCCCCGGTCTGTCGACCATCATCGAGATCGCGATGGACGCGATCCGATTAACAGAAGGAAATTCATGATGGCTACGATCGGCACTTTCTCCCGCACCGAAAACGGTTTTTCCGGAGCCGTGAAAACCCTCAACCTCAACGTCAAGTCGGTGAAGTTCGTCCCGGCCGAAGGCGAAAACGAAAACGGTCCCGACTTCCGCATCCTCACCGGAACCACGGAATTCGGAGCGGCATGGAAGAAACAGTCCGACAAGGGCAATGCCTACCTCTCGGTGAAGCTGGACGATCCGAGCTTCCCAGCTCCGATCTATGCGAGCCTGGTCGAAACGGAGACCGAGGAACTGGCGCTCATCTGGTCACGCCGCCGCGCCGCCAACTAAGACACGCCACCGGCCGAGCCTCGCGAAAGCGGGGCTTTGCCATGCTCGTGCCCACCGCCGCCATCGTGAAATATGGTGCGCTGCGCGCGCTTTGTCCTGATCGGCTGCGGCTGAAGCCTTGCCGATGGTGAGGGGAAACCAAGGGGTCTTAACCCCTTTTCTCCCCTCAAACGCCGCCTGCGCATGGCAGGCCCGCCGGCTCGCAGGACTGTCGCCGATCCTCATTCTTCCGATCCTCTCCAATCTGTCCCGCTCAAACTGGCAGGCCGGCCATGCTCGCCGGCATTTGTCCCCTCCCATCCCCGCGCGCTCACGCGCCCCCGGAAGGCATGTCGGGGACATGCCTTCGGCAACTACGGGAAAAAAGAGGAGCAAGGACCATGAACTATCATCTCGCTACACGGTTCGGCCGCAACAGTCATCAGATTAGCGGGCGCGAAGCGCTCGACAACGAGGCCCTTTATCGGCACGTCCCATCTATCTTCGCCCGCGAGGCGCATGACAGCCGCTCGGAGCGTTACGTCTACGTCCCCACCATCGACATCGTGGAGGGGCTGCGCAGGGAGGGATGGTTCCCGTTCTTCGCTGTGCAGGCGGTTCCGCGTGATAGCGATCGGATGGGACACGCCAAGCACATGCTGCGTCTGCGCCGGGATGACGGCATCGGCAAGCCGGAGGCCGCGGAAGTCATCATCGTCAACAGTCATGACGGAACCAGCAGCTACCAGATGTTCGCCGGGATGTTGCGTTTCGTCTGCACCAACAGTCTGGTTGCGGGCGAGCGCTTCGAGGAAGTCCGCGTCCCGCATAAGGGCAATATCCAGCATGACATCATCGAAGGCGTCTATACTGTCGCGGAGGATTTCCCGCGCCTGATCGACGCCAGCGAGACCATGAAGGAAATCACGCTGTCGGCGGATGAACGCAGCGTTCTGGCGGAGGCGAGCCTTGTCGCCCGTTACGGCGAAGAAGAAAGTCCGATCCGTCCCGACCAGATCATAACACCGCGCCGTCGCGAGGATACCGGACAAAGCCTATGGATGTCCTACAATGTCATTCAGGAAAATATGATAAGGGGCGGATTGAATGGACAGCGGCGCAACGCCGAGGGTCGCATTCGCCGTAGCCAGACCCGTGCTGTCAATGGCATTGATCAGAATGTGACCCTCAATCGCGCGCTATGGACTCTAGCCGAGGGCATGCAGCGCCTGAAGACGCGATGACCAAACCACCGTGGAGCCGGAAAGCCGGCTCTACGTTTTCCCTCTCGCATTTGCTGTTTCGGCAGACTGCTCGTAGAACCGGATCGGCGGCGGCCGTGCCTGGACGACACGGCCGCCGCTCGCCGGGCTTTGCCCGGCTCGAAATTCATGAGTACGACTGTCCGATTTTCACGAAATTTTTCGGCGCAACAACTCGCACGGATCGACGTCAAGCGCATCGGCGATTCGGCCAAGCACGGTCACACTGGCCGAAACCTTGCCGCGTTCGATCGCGCCGACATAGCGCATGCTCAAATCGGCACGCGCTGCCAGATCTTCTTGCGTCAGGTCCTTTTCATGACGAATGCGACGCAGGTTGACCGCCATGGATTCCTTCAAGTCCATGGCAGATGGGAAGCAGAACCGGAACTATCGTTCTAGGAACGATAGTTCCTATTCGTGTTTGGTGTGCTATAGAGGCGAAGTATTGTCGGTAACGGACAGACCCGGACTATCCAATCCGGCTCTCATGTCAACCGTCGATTGTTGTGATTTCTGGTAGCGGCCAAGAGGCGGTTCGCACGCTCTGATAGTGCGATATTGGCATGCCATCATTCCGTGATTGCGGGAACCTGGGCGTCATGAAACAATTGTCTTACGGGCGGATACTGAAGCGTTTCTGCCGAACAAAAAAATCCGGGGGAACTAGATGAGCAAGCCTCTGCGAGAGGACGGCCCGCCGCTGACCGACAGGGTGAACGCTTATGACGAGGCACACTTCGCCACCTACCTACGCCTGCTCGACGCCGATGCTGAAGGTGCGGACTGGCGCGAGGCGACCCGTATTGTTTTCGGGATCGACGTTGACGCGGACCCCATTCGTGCAAGACGCATTTACGACACCCATCTTGCGCGCGCCCGCTGGATGACCGAGAGCGGCTACCGCCATCTTCTGGAACCGCGCATGCAGTGACGAGGATGGAAGCGCAGCGATCATGCGAATATTGGAACGAATGTCCGCGCATTGCATGGCGATCCGGTTCGTTCAGTATTCCAATTATCTGCGTTGTCTGGCGAGCGGATGGCTGAATATTGATTTTCTCCCTCATGTTTCGGAGAGGATCAGGCAATGGAGCCTTTGCAGGACTGGCGTTCGCCGTATTTCGAGGACGAGCTGAACCGTCTCGATCGCGGTGACGTTGCTTTCGAGTTTCTTCGCCGCAACAATAGCTATCGCACGGACTACGCGAGCTATATCAAAGAGCAGAGCGAGATTGTTCCCGATAAGGCGAAGAAGGCGGAACGGATAGCGCGCCTGCTCCGGCGGTGGGGTGTCACCTTTCCCTGCCGATCCGTCTAGTTCTGCCCTGACCTCCCACCCGATTTGGCAACCGCAGCTTTTCGCCGCAACCGTTATCGTCGTGTCCGCGCCAGACGGATTCGATATCGCTCCGCCGATCGATCCAGGCGCCTTGACTGCTGTTGGCGCTACTGCCGAAGATGGGTTTCACGCCCTGATCGCGGCTGAAGGTGGTCCGCATCGCCTCTGGTTTCCCGAAGGGGGCCAGCCTATTCAGGCGGCGATTCTCATCCCGTTCGACGCGCATTTCTCGGAACGCGTGCTGAGCATTCAACGCTTTCATCGCTGGCTGACGGGTCGGTCCTTCGGTCCATGGCCGCGTTGGCAACGCTTTTCCCGTTACCAGATTCACAGGTTCAGCCTGATGCTGCGCGCATGGGACGGCGCACAGGCCGGAGCGCCACGGCAGGAGATCGCCAGCCTTCTTCTCAACTCGGAAGTCGGTAAACTACGGTCGATCGACTGGAAGAACCGCCCGGAGCGCCGGAGGCTTCACCGTCTCCTCAAAGCCGGGCAACAAATGATCGACGGCGGCTATCTGCGTCTGCTTCGGCCTGAAGCCCGATCGGGACGTGGGCGGCTTATCCCTTGACGGTGAAGGGGGGACATTCGCTTAGACCCCTCGCATTTTGTCACTCCGCTAAACCGCAGTTCTTCCGCCATCGTCGCAACCGAACCGCCGCCATGGCGGCGACTGCGACGGAGGCCCGCAATGCAACAGAAAACCGAAACTAACTGGCCGCGTTTCGTGCGCACCATAGAAGCAGCACGCCTGCTGGACCTTTCTCCCCGCACCCTCGAAAAGCATCGTTGTGACGGAACCGGCCCGATCTATCACAAGCTCGGAGGCCGCGTCGTGTATTCAATTGCCGACCTTCAGGCATGGATAGAGGGGTCCGCCCGTCAATCGACGTCCGAAGCCGCCCCGCCCCGATTGTTGCAGGATACGACGGTCGGCATTGCCGTCAACGTGGCGCGCTGATCGGACGTTGCCGTCAATGCCCACACACCGAACATATCAGGGACAGCAGCTCGAATTGTTCCGGCCAAGCGGGGGTGACATAGCCACCCGCGACGCGCAGGATCTCATGTCCTGGCCCTTTTTCTCGCTCGCCAAATCCCGCCGTGTAGCGCCGATCGACTTCCATATGGGCGACGTTTCGATCCGTGTTGAAGCGACGGCCGAACACGGCATGGCGACGATCTGGGACGCTGACATTCTGATCTGGGCGGCCTCGCAGATTGTCGAGGCGCGGGACAGCGGTTTGCGAACATCGCGCTTCATGTCCGCCACGCCTTACGAAATCCTCTCCTTCATCGGGCGCACCGATTCCGGCCTCAACTACGGCAGGCTGAAAGCGGCACTGGACCGTCTTCAATCGACCACCATCGTCACGTCGATCCGCCAGCCATCCGAACGCCGGCGGCACCGCTTCTCATGGATCGCCGAATGGAAAGAGCACCTGGACGCCGCCGGCCGGCCGCTCGGCATCGAACTCATCCTGGCGGACTGGTTCTATGCCGGCGTCATTGACGATGCCCTGATCCTTACCATCGACCGCGCCTATTTCGATCTGACCGGCGGTCTCGAGCGCTGGCTTTACCGTCTCGTGCGGAAGCATGGCGGCCGCCAGACGTGGGGCTGGAGCTTCGATCTCGAACACCTGCATCTCAAATCCGGCTCGCTCTCGCCGCTCAAGCATTTCGCCTACGATCTGCGCGCGATCGTTCAGCGCCAGCCGCTTCCCGGCTACCGGCTGGCGCTCGTCACGGACCCGGACGGCCGTATTCGCCTGACCTTTCAACCGAAGCCAACCGATCCAATGAAAGCCGCGCTGCGCTTGCCGCGTCGCCGCCCGATCAGCTTGTGAGCAGCCTGTGGACAGACCCGTACTATCGAGGACCGCAAGGCCCGTACCATCGGGGACCGAAAACCCGTACTATCAGGGACCGAAACCGGGTTTAACCATCCGGATTCCATCGACAATTCGCGCTCCTAACATTGCTAACCCAGAATCCTTCGGATTCTTCCTAACGCAACCCACCGAAAATAGCGCTTGTGGAGGGACATTTGCCCGGCCCTTCGTCGGGAGGGCAGGCCGATGAGGGCAGGCGCTTCCTCCCAGCGCACGCTGGTCCGGCTGACATGGCGCGAGAACCATATCGAGCAACGCATCCATTTCGGCCGGATCGCTGAAGAGAAGCGCATCGACAATCATCACCGCTTCGTTGGGTTCGATCCCGGCACCATCTTTGCCTTCGTCAGATGGACCGCGAACGACTATGGCACGGTCGTTTCCCGCATCGACATTCTGCGCGCCGTCGCACCGGGCGAGAGCTATCAGACCGTGCCGCTGGTCGATCCCGGCGGCGAAATCCTGCTGCGCATCCACGGCTGGCCGAAGGTTCAGAAGGTGCTCGACGTAATCGACGCCATCGAGCGGCTTGGCATCGATCCGGCCGACGTTGCGCCCGATCACTGGCGGCACATCCACAACCGTCTCACCGTCAACGAGCCGTTCAGCGTCTACGGCCGCGAACAGCACCGAGCCTGGCTGATGCGCCGGGGGATTTCCGAACAACTAGGAGACACACCATGACGCGCTTCGCTTGGGTGACGGTGACGTATTTCTCCGCGCTTGCCACCACGGTTTCCATCTTCATCGATCCGGCCAAGAAACTGATCTGGAACGCATCGGCCAGCGTTCCCATCGGCCTCTACCGGATCGTTCCCGCTGACCAGCTTGACGTCACCGATCTGGCCGTGGTCATGCCGCCCAACGATCTGGCCGGCTTCCTTGACGAGCGCCGCTATCTGCCGAAGGGCCTGCCGCTCCTCAAGCGTGTGCTGGCCCTTGCCGGAACCACCATCTGCCGGAACGGTGCGGACATCGCCGCCTACGGCATGACCTGGGGACAGGCCCGCGAGCGCGACGGCCAGGGTCGTCCGCTACCCGTCTGGCAAGGCTGCCGGACGCTTCGTGCCGACGAAGCCTTCTTCATGAATTGGGACAGTGCCGACAGCTTCGACGGTCGCTATTTCGGGCCGCTTCCCCTTTCAACCGTCGTCGGCCGGGCAATCCCCGTCTGGACCACCGACGATCCCGATCCGATCGCGGAAACGTTCCGTGAGCCGGTCCCTGACGGGCCGTGACGGTTCGTTTTTCTCCAACCGAATGAGGTTCACCACTATGGCCCAGATAGGCACCTTCGCCCGCAACAATGACGGCTTCTTCGGCCGCATCCGCACGCTCACCCTCGATGTCGAAGTGACCATCCTTCCCATCGATGAGACCGACGCCGAGAACGCGCCGAACCATCGCATCTTCGCCGATGGCCTGGAAGTCGGCGCGGCATGGGATCGCACCGGCGAGCGCGCCGGGGCGTATCTCTCCGTCACCATCGACGATCCTTCTTTTGTCGAACCGATCCGCGCCCGGATGTTTGAGGCCGACACCAAGAAGGATGTCTGGAATCTTCACTGGACGCGCAAGACGCGGCGCGACGGTGAGGCTTAACCCTCATGCGCTGCCATCCTTCCCGCGAACTTTCAGGCTCAATCCCCTTGATCGATCGAGCGCCGATCAATCCCCTCGACCCGATCGCCCACCGGGCGGCCGTCGCGCGCAGCGGCGGTCAAGGGCGACGGCCTGTTTTCCGGAGAATGGACACGTCTTGCGACGATGCCCGTCCGGAAAATGTTGGCCGGCGGCGAAGCCTTGCCCTTGACCAGAGCGAGCACGATGGCAGGCTGATGGGCAATCGGGACGGCGGACTTTGCGCCGCCGTGCCTGCGATCATGGTGCTGCTGATCGCAGGCACCATGATCGTTACGCTGCCATGCGCGGCGGTGGCCGATCCGCTGGCGTCGGCGCGCACGGAGACCGCCGCCACGCCGTCCGATCCAAGGGCCGACTATATCACCGAAGCCGCCAAGCGCTTCGCCATTCCGGAACGCTGGATACGTGCCGTCATGCAGGCCGAGAGCGATCATGATCCGCACGCCATCTCGCCGAAAGGCGCAATGGGTCTGATGCAGATCATGCCCGCCACATGGACGGAGCTGCGCGCCAGATACGGCCTTGGCAACGATCCCTATGATCCCCGTGACAACATTCTGGCAGGCAGCGCTTATCTCGCGGAACTGCATGATCTCTACGGTTCACCCGGCTTCCTTGCAGCCTACAATGCCGGTCCCGGCCGCTACGAAAAGCATCTTGTCACCAACGATCCGTTGCCCGCCGAGACGGTCGCCTACATGGCGAAGATCGTCCCGCAGATTGACGCGGGCGCAGCCGTTGCGTACCGCATGGCGGATCGCCCGACGCGCTCCGAACGGTTCGTCGCACCGCTCTTCGTCGCTCGCGCAACCGTTCCTGTGAGTGACCGGCGGACGACGGACGATCTTCCTTCCGGTCGCACGATCACTGATCTTTCGGCGCTTGCGCCGCCGTCCGATGGCCTGTTCGTGCGTCGGCCCGAGAGGCAGGAGATACAGCCATGAATGGCGTATTTCATGCCATGCGGGCGAACGTCATCGTAGCTCATGCGGAATGGCAGGAAGGGGCGGCGGCAACATCCGATTTAGGGCAAGATAAAAGGCCGCACATCGCGGCTTGGACGGTCGGTTGTTTTGATTGGCTTTTTTCCGGCTTTCCGCACATCGCAGGCCATAAGTGCGATGTTCGCACCCCGAATTTATTGAATATTTTCAACGAAACCCGCACCTCGCAGCGAGTGACCGCATGAGCCGGGACGGCGATTTCCGCGTCCGGCCCGGCCGCATCCGCTCCAGCCAGGCCCAGCGGGCAAGGCCGTTCATCGCCCAGGCACTTGCCGCCGCGCAGAAGGCGGGCGGGCATGTCTCCCGCTCCGGAAAGATCACGTCCGGCCGTGGCCGTGGACCCGGCTTCGCCCGCGGCCGCGTGGCGAGCGTGCGTGCCAATCGCCTTATCACCAACCGCACCCGCTTCTGCACGGTGAAGGCCCGTATCGTCCGCAACAAGGGCGACCGTGGCCCGCTGGCTCGGCACCTCAGCTATCTGCGTCGTGATGGCGTCACCCGCGACGGCGAAAAGGCCCGCATGATCGGCCCCGAAACCGACAATGCCGGCGCAAAGGAATTTGCCGATCGCTGCAAGGACGACCGGCACCATTTCCGGTTCATCATCTCGCCGGAAGATGCGGCCGACATGGAAGACCTGAAGCGGTTCACGCGCGAGCTGATGGCGCAGGCGGAAAAGGATCTCGGCACGAAACTCGAATGGGTTGGCGTAGACCACTGGAACACCGACAATCCTCATGTGCATGTGATCGTGCGTGGCCGCACTGAGGACGGGCAAGACCTCGTGATCGACCGCGACTATATCAAGAGCGGATTGCGCGACCGGGCGCAGGATCTCGTAACGCAGGAATTGGGACAACGTACCGATCTCGATATCAGCCGGTCGCTGGAGCGTCAGATTGAAGCCGATCGCTGGACGCAGCTCGACCGCCAGCTTGTCCGTGACGCCAACGAGCAGGGCATTATCGACGTTGCTCCGTCTCCGGATAAGCAGCCCGACGAATATTCGATCCACAAGGTCGGTCGGCTTCGCCATCTCGAACATTTCGGCCTGGCTGAAACCATCGGTCCCGGCCAATGGATCATATCCGGCGAGGCGGAGGCCACCTTGCGCGAGCTTGGGCTACGCGGCGACATCATCAAGCGGATGCACCGGGCCTTGTCGGAACAAGGCATCGAGCGCGGCGCTGCCGACTATGTGCTGTCCGGCGAGGCGCATGGGGAGCCGGTTATCGGCCGGCTGGTCGAGCGCGGCCTTGACGACGAGCTGCGCGGCACGGCCTTCGCTGTGGTCGATGGCGTGGACGGCCACACGCATCATATCCGTTTTCCCGACATTGAAGCGGCCGGGGACAGCGCGCCGGGTTCGATTGTCGAACTGCGTTCCTTCGAGGATGCGAGAGGCGAGCGCCGTATTGCGCTGGCTGTCCGTTCCGATCTTTCCATTGAGGTGCAGACCACGGCCGACGGCGCCACATGGCTTGATCGCCAGCTTGTCGCCCGCGATCCGGTCGATCTCGGAGGCGGCTTCGGGCTGGAAGTGAAACAGGCGATGGAGGCGCGGACCGAACATCTGATCGAAGAAGGTCTGGCGCGACGTGAGGGAGAACGGATCGTCTTCGCCCGCAACCTGCTCGGCACGCTGCGTCAACGCGAACTGGATGCGCTCGGCGAAAAGCTCTCTCCTGAGATGAGCATGCCCTTCCGCGAAGTGGCCGCAGGGGAGTATGTCGCCGGCACCTATCGTCAGCGTTTCACCCTTGCGTCCGGTCGTTTCGCGATGGTCGACGACGGTCTTGGTTTCAGCCTCGTGCCGTGGACGCCTTCCGTCGAGAAACATATCGGCCAGCATATATCCGGCTTGGTCCGTGCCGATGGCGGCGTGGATTGGAGCTTTGGCCGGAAACGCGGGCTTGGCTTGTGACTGATTGTCCCCGCTTTCGCTTGATTCAACGTAGCGGAGTCATATATAACTACCAGTAGTCATATGGAGAAATGCCATGAAGGAAATCCAGCTCAAGGACGCCAAGGCGACGCTGTCGGCTGTGGTCGATCAGGCCGTGGCCGGAGAGCCGACCGTTATCACCCGCCATGGCCGCAAGGAAGCCGTGCTGGTTTCCTTCGAGGAGTGGCAGCGGGTCTCCAGGGTGCCGGACTTCGCCGACCTATTATTGGCCTTTCCCGGTGAGCCGGCGGATATTCCCGAACGCTCGCGCAAGCCCGCCCGTGCCTTGCGTGAAAACGGTTTCTGATCTTGTATCTTCTGGACACCAATATCGTGTCGGCCGATGCGCCGACCAAGCGCCATGTCGGCGTAGAGGCGTTCGCGGCATGGGTGCGAGCGAATAGCAACCGGCTCTACCTTTCGGCCATCACCATCGCCGAGATCGAGGCCGGCATTGCCCGCACGGTCAGGATCGGAGCGACGACGAAGGCGCAGAGCCTGCGCCGTTGGCTCGCGGCTGTCGAACATTTCTATGCCGGTCGTATCCTGCCGTTTGGCGTCGAGGAGGCGAGGCACGCCGGCCTGATACTCGATCGAGCGCGCGCTCACGATCCCGGCTTTGAGGACATTGCGATCGCCGCGACCGCTGCCGCGCATGGCCTCACCGTGCTGACGGCCAATGAGCGCCATTTCGAACCGCTGGGCATTCCGCTCGCCAATCCCCTGAAGCAACTGCCCACCATGCAATAGCGGAGGTGCCGTGATCGATCGGCCCCGCAACCTGCAAGTTTTTTTACGACGGCCTTCGTCGGGCTGCGCTGTTTTCGACTTATTGCATTGAAATAACTTCAAAAACCCATCCTCTGGACATGAAGCCGTGTTCGGAAGGGAGTTTCCGCCTTGTCAGCGACGCGCGTGCTCTGGGTGCAAATCGCCGTTGTTCTGCTGATCGTGCTCATTACAGTATGGAGCGCGACGCAATGGGTCGCGTGGCGGTTCGGCTATCAAGCACAGCTTGGGCAGCCATGGTTCGAGTTTTACGACCTGTCGATCTATCCGCCGCCGGCCGTATTCTGGTGGTGGTATTTCTACGACGCCTATGCACCGAGCATTTTTCTCGAAGGCGGGGCCATCGCCGCGTCCGGCGGCCTGATCGCTGTCGTGGTCGCCATCTTCATGTCGATCTGGCGGGCGCGTGAGGCGAAGGACGTCAAGACATTTGGTTCCGCCCGTTGGGCCGAGCGAGAGGAGATCGTAAAGGCTGGCCTGCTTGGCGACGACGGCGTGGTGCTTGGCCGCTACGAACACGAATATCTCCGCCACGATGGCGCGGAGCATACGCTTTGTTTTGCCCCGACTCGATCCGGCAAAGGTGTGGGCCTTGTGGTCCCGACGCTTCTGACCTGGCCGGGATCGGCGATCGTTCACGACATCAAGGGCGAGAATTGGGAGCTGACTTCCGGCTTCCGGGCAAGGCATGGTCGCGTATTGCTGTTCGATCCGACCAATTCGGCGTCGTCCGCCTACAATCCGCTGCTGGAGGTGCGCAAGGGCGAATGGGAGGTTCGGGACGTTCAGAACGTTGCCGATGTGCTCGTTGATCCGGAAGGTTCCCTGGAAAAGCGGAACCATTGGGAGAAGACCAGCCATTCGCTTCTGGTCGGTGCAATCCTGCATGTGCTCTATGCGGAGAAGGACAAGACGCTGGCCGGCGTGGCGTCCTTCCTCTCCGACCCACGCCGCCCGATCGAGACCACGCTGTCGGCCATGATGACCACGCCGCATCTGGGCGAGAGGGGACCGCATCCGGTTGTCGCCAGCGCTGCCCGCGAACTGCTCAACAAATCCGACAATGAGCGTTCCGGCGTGCTCTCCACCGCCATGAGTTTTCTTGGCCTCTATCGCGATCCGATCGTTGCGGCCGTCACCAGCCGCTGCGACTGGCGCATTGCCGATCTTGTCGGCGCGGAGCGGCCGACGACGCTCTATTTGGTCGTGCCGCCGTCCGACATATCCCGCACCAAGCCGCTTGTGCGCCTGGTGCTCAACCAGATCGGCAGGAGGCTCACCGAGGATCTTCATGCGAAGGATCGTCGTCATCGGCTGCTGATGATGCTCGATGAGTTTCCGGCGCTCGGGCGGCTCGATTTCTTCGAGAGCGCGCTTGCATTCATGGCCGGTTACTCAATCAAGGCTTTCCTGATTGCCCAGAGCCTCAACCAGATTGAAAAGGCTTACGGAGCGAATAATTCCATCCTCGACAACTGCCATGTGCGGGTGAGCTTCGCGACCAACGACGAGAGGACCGCCAAGCGCGTATCGGACTCTCTCGGCACCGCGACTGAAATGCGCGCCATGCAGAACTACGCCGGGCACCGGCTGGCCCCGTGGTTGTCGCACCTGATGGTCTCGCGATCCGAGACGGCCCGGCCGCTCCTCACCCCCGGCGAGATTATGCAGCTCCCGCCCGACGACGAAATTGTCATGGTTGCCGGCATTCCGCCGATCCGCACGAAGAAGGCAAGATATTTTGAGGACGCCCGCTTCATTGAGCGCGTGCTTGCCGTTCCTGCCGATCCGAATGCCGGAGTTGCCCCCAGGCCCGATGACTGGTCGGTCTTAACACCCATCTCGGCCCCGCCAATCGGCAATGGTAACGGATCGGCCAGGCGCCAGCCGGCGAAGGCGACCGCCAGCAAAGAGGATGATGATGCGGCCAATGCCGGTCTGCGCCGCGAGCCTGGCCTTGAGCCGCACAAGGACATAGCGCCGGAACCGGCAAAGCCTTCTTTTAACGAGTTCGATCCGGACATGGACGAGCCGGAACGCGATGTCGTCACCAATCGGGCGCTTGCCCGCAACATGCGTCAGGTCGCCCGGCAGATTTCCATGGACCCCGGCGACGGAATGGAGTTGTAAGCAATGCTACCGCGTCCGGACAAAAAACAGCGCCTTTCCGTCTATCTCGATCCCGATCTGAAGCGCCGTCTTGCTGACTTTGCGGAGCGGCGGGGCCAATCCGGCTCGCTCGTTGCCGAAGCCGCCATCGCTTCCTTTCTCTCACCAGATGCGGATGAGCGAAAGGAAGCTGCGGTCGGCAAGCGGCTCGACAGGATTGACCGCAACATCCAGCGGCTCGAACGGGACGTCGGCATTGCCAATGAAGCCTTCGCCTTGTTCGTCCGTTTCTGGCTAACCTCCACGGCGCCATTACCGGAATCTGCCCACGCCGCCGCCCACGCCAAGGGTGGCGAGCGCTATGACAAATTTCTCGAAGCTCTCGGCCGACGGCTCTCCAGCGGGCTGCGCTTGCGGCAGGAGTTACCGGAGGACATAGAATAACTTACCTCAAGATTGGCTGAGAATCATATTGTTAAAGGTAATTGACTACATCAACGGTTGATCGAACGGCTGTGAAGCCTGTTCTTGATCGACGGATGAAGATGTCGAGTGTTCATAGTCTTCCTTCGGGGTTCTCCCGCGATACGAGGGTTTCATCAGTGATAGTAGATCACCGAACGGATCGATTTGCCTTCATGCATCAGATCTAACGCTGTTCCCCTTGTTTTTTGTTTCAACGGCTCACGATGAGTTGTGTTCGACGGCGTAGGTGAGCGACGAGCTGTGAGGCCGTGCAGCAGATGGCGAGGTAAACCACGGCCACAGCGAGATACATCTCGACCAAGCGGCCGTGAAGCTGCGCGAGTTTGGAAGCGGCGCCTACGAGATCGGTGAGCGAGAGCACATAGACGAGCGAGGTATCCTGGAACAGGATGATCGTCTGGCTGAGGATGATTGGGCTTGCGACCCTCACCACCTGCGGCAGGATCACGAGCCGATAGGTTTTGTATGTCGAGAGCGATAGGGCTTGTGCCGCCTCGTATTGCCCCTTGTTCAATGCGCGCAGGCCAACACGGATGATCTCCGAATAATATGCGGCCTCGAACAGCGAGAAGGTTATGAACGACGTCCAAATGCCGCCGATCGGAACCGGCTGGCCGCCATTCATGACCGCACCGATAATGAGCGGAACGAGAAAGAAGAACCAGAACAGCACGAGAATAAGTGGGACTGAGCGGATGAGTGCTACGTAACCGCGGGCGAACTGCGCCCCGATCGGGATTTCGAGATGCTGGAGCAGTGCAAGGCCGGTTCCGAGGATCATGCCCATCGTGAAGCCGACGGCGGTGAGCAGCAACGAGAACCGGAGGCCCTCCCAAAGATAGGGTAGATTGTCGTAAACGATGCTGAAATCGAGGGGATTCATTGCGATGCTTCCTCCGAGATACGACGGGCCAACAGACGTTTGACCTTCTTTTTGGTGGGCGTAGTGCCGGGTATCTTCACCTGTTTGTCGATCCACCCCATGAGTTGATAGGCAACCAGAGCAAGAACGAGGTAGAATATGGTTGCGGCGCCAAAGGCTGCGAAGGTTTGAAAAGTCTCTTCACTGATCTGTTTGGCTTGGGCCGTTAGTTCAAGTAGGCCGATCGTCAGGGCGACCGATGTGTTTTTGTAGATGCCCATAACTTCGCTCGTGAGACTTGGAATGATGAGACGAAGTGCCTGCGGTATGAGGATAAGTCTGTAGGTCTTGCGATCACTCAGGCCCAATGCCGCCGCTGCTTCCTTTTGGCCGACGGGCAAAGCTTCAATGCCTGTTCTGACCTGTTCGGCAACACGCGCTGCGGTGTAAAAAGACAGACAGATAAGTGCTGGAAAAAATGCACCCCACGGCGGCGGCAACTGCTTGACCCAGTTGCCTGCTGCTACCGGCAGCAATTCCGGTAGCACGAAGTACCAAAGGAACATTTGCACGAGGACCGGGATATTGCGGAAAATCTCGACATAGAGACGGGCGCTGACAGCGACGAGCCTGTTCTTAACGGTACGGCCGACGCCGACTGCGACGCCTATCGCAAAGGCGATCCACCAGCCGAAAAATGCCAAGCTCAGCGTCCAGCCTAGACCCGAAAGCAACCATGTGAGATAGGTTCGACCGTCGGAGCCCTGCTCGAAAAGTACGGTAAACATCACGATGCTCCCTCCAGCTATCTCAGCGCAGCGCCGCAATCGCAGCGCTGCGCAAGACATCAATAATCGACGACATCACTCGGATGGGCGACGCGCTCCTTGAGGGCGTCGTTCATCGGGAAGTTCAGGTTGACATTCTTCGGTGGGATCGGCGCGCTGAACCATTTGTCGTAGATCGTCGTGAACTCGCCGGAAGCCATCAGCTTCGAAAGAACGTCATCGACCGTCTTCTTGAATTCTGGATCATCTTTCGCGAACATCAGACCGTAATAGGTCTTGCTGTATTGGTCGGACAGGAAGGAAAGTTTCGCCGGATCGGCGTATTGCGCCTTGAGGCCCGCGAGAAGGATATCGTCTTCCATGAAAGCGGCTGCGCGGCCCGACGTCAGCATCAGGAAGGACTCAGCATGATCCTTGGCCTGCACGATGCTGAGCCCGAGACCGTCCTTCTGGGAGATGCCCTGCGCGATACCGACGGCGTTGGAACCTTGGGTGACGACGACGGTCTTGCCCTTGATGTCTGCGGACGACTTCAAGCCGCTGTCCGTCATTGTCAGCCATGCGGGCTGGCTTGCGAAAGTCGAAACGCTGAACATGACCTGTTCGAGACGTTTCTTGCTGCTGGACGTGCCGCCGCACTCGATGTCGATCGTGCCGTTCTGGATGAGAGGAATACGATTGGAGGAATTGACCGCAACGAGATTTACGGCGAGCTTTTCGCCAAGGTCGGCTTCGAGCCGCTTCACCAGGTCGGCGCAAAGATCCATTGAAAAACCTACCGGCTTCTGGTCAGCGCCGAGATAGGAGAATGGAATGGACGCTTCGCGGTAGCCTATGGAAATGGCCTTGCTGGATTTGATGCGGTCTAGCGTTGCTCCGGCGTAAGCGGTGGAAACCGAAAGGACCGTCATTGCGGTTGCGGACAGGTATACGAGCAGTCTGGACATAAGAATTCCCTCTGGTTTGTGATGAAGTTCATGGTTTTCACTTCTTCTTATTATTGAGGCCACGCGACGAACGCCGCGTGGCCCGGATCTGATCAGGCTGCCTTCGAGGAGCGACCGGCCGCTGCGCCATGCTCCTTGATGACTTCAAGAAAGCGATCGACGTCGGCTTCCAGGTTGAACATGCCGAGCGAAATTCGGACGCCATCCCGTTCCGGGGAGACGCGGACGCCCTTTTCCGCGAAATAGTCCATCCACTCCTCCGCCGGCAGAGCAGCGACATAAATGTGAGGAGCGCGGTCGTTGCGATCGCGTGGGCCGACAAGCCTCACGTCGAGCTGATCCAGACCAGCAATGAGACGGTCACCAAGATCGAAGCAATGGGCTTGGATATTCTCAATGCCAACGGAATTGATGAGATCGATCGCTGCGTCGAGCGCCTGTATCGCAGGCAGGTTGAAGTTGCCAAGTTCGAAGCGTGCGGCTGTCGGCGCGGGCGTCATGTCGTCCGGACGGGCGATGAAATCCGCCGGGGGATTTTCGAGGCTGATCGCGGCGAGGTAGGCGGGCTCCAGTTCCGTGCGCGTTCGATCCCAATAGAGGAGGCCGAGGCCCTGCGGAACCAAAAGGCCCTTATGTGTGCCGCAGCCGATAAAAGTTGCACCAGCCTTCTTGGCGTCGATCGGCACAACGCCCACGGCCTGCATGATGTCGAGGATGTAGTACAGGTTCATTTCCTTGCAAAGCTTGCCTACGCTTTCGATGTCGAAGCGATGGCCGGCATGGAAAGTGACCTGTGACATCGAAATGGCTTTGGTGTTGCCATCGATGTGCGGGAGGAAGCTGTCGGCGTTCATGATTTCCGCCATGGGGATGAAGCGAATCTCGACGCCCTTCTTCTTCAGGTTAAGGAAGGCATAGGCGTTGTTGGGATGATCACCATGGATCATCAGAACGTTGTCACCGGCCTTGAGCGGAAGGGTATTGGCGGCAATGTTCATGGCTTCCGAGGTATTCTTGGTGAAGGCGATCTCTTCACGCGTCGCGTTCAGCAGAGTAGCCACCTTGGCGCGTGTGTGCTCCATGCGCTCGATCCAAACGGATTTCGGTCCTGCCGTTTCGTAGCCTTCCTTGATGAAGGTTTCGAGAGCCTCTTTGACTGGCTTCGACATGGGCGTCTGGAAGCCGGAGTCGAGGTAAGTCATTTTCTCGACTGCAGGAAAGAGCTTCCTAATAGCCCGTACATCATAGTGTTGCGTCATTGTCCTCTCCAAATTGAGCAGCAGACAGCGTTCGCCGTGAGCCGAAGCACGTCGTTTCCGTCCGTAGGACGGATCAGAATCTAGTTCTCAGAAGCGCACAGCTTCGCTCTCGCTGCACAAAATTCGCTCAGTTATGGCGATGTCTAAATGATAGGCCAGAAAATGGTCAGGTCTATGTGAATTTCATTTAGTGAGAATGATTTATTCCGAAAAATGAGAATAATATGAATCTGCTCTTTGAATATACGGTTCCATGAATAAAAGGTTGATTTGTTTCACGACTGCGTTTCGGTCGACAAAGGCAAGACGGCAGCAGCCATTCGGCTCCTCCTTCCACGTTTCGATGTGGTCACTTGCGGGCCGACGATGATTGACGATCTAAATGCATGCGTCACTCTTCTGCGTAATCGCTATCGGCTTGCAGAATTGTTGCGGAAAGCAGGCGTGCGGCCCGAAGCAATGGCTCGCGGAAGCGTTCCAATTCCTCGAAGCTGACACGAGCAACCGGAACGGACACACCCAGGCAGGCGATAAGTGTGCCATCTGGAGCCAGAATCGGCACGGCGCATCCCACCACGCCCTTAACGAACTCCTCGTTCGTCCGCGCCCATCCGGCGGCCCGTGCTTGTTCAAGCACAGCAAGCAATGCGTCGGGGTCGGTGATGGTTCTATTGGTATGCTGCTCGATCGAAAACGATCGCACGAGCTTTTCGCGTGCTTTCCGGGGCAGCATGCTCATATAGATTTTACCCGTTGAGGTGCAGTAGAGCGGCGCGCTGCTGCCTGGGTCGAATTGAAGTGCTTGCGGCGCGGTCACGCGCACGCTGTCAACATAGGCGACGACATTGTTGCGGACGATGCCAATCTCGCACTGCTCTCCGATCTCGGCGGCGACGCTTTGAAGAACGGCATGGCGGCGTGCTGTCCTGAAGGCGGACCCAATGGTCTTGCCGGCCAGCACGACGAGCGCATTTCCGACAACATATCTCTTTGTGCCGGCGGCGCGTTGAAGAAGGCCGCGTGACTCCAGATTGCCGATCAGGCGATGGGCGGTGGGCAAAGGCAGATCAAGGCTCTTGGCAATCTCAGCCGCAGTGACTGCCTTCAACTGGCTGGCGACAAAATCCAAGATGGAAAAGGCCCGATCGAGTGGCCCGTCCAGGGTTGGCTGCGGCTTCACGGCATGCTCCAACTTTTGGCAAAGAATCTGAAATTCAAGAAAAATACTCTCGAAAATCGATTCCCGTGACAATAGGCTGGGACATCCCTGTTGCGCAAATCGATCTCTTACGGGTCTGGATTCGGAATAGAATCAAAGATCGTTGAAGAGTGAACATGCCTGCCCGAAGGCTTCCAGCACAGCCGAAATGGCAGGGCGTGCTTTGCTGCCCTTCGCGAATGCCGAAAATAGTCGCCGCTGAGTGAGGGGACGAAGATCGAGGCATCGGAAATCCGGGTCAATCTGTATATTGTGCGTCGCAAGACCTGGAAGAACAGTAACGAAGCTTCCCGTCCGGACGAACTCTAAAGTTGCCGCGATGTTGCGGCAGCTTGCCATAACTTGAGGGGTGTACCCTTCGGCATGGCAGGCGTTGACGATGAACGTCTGGTATCCGATGGCTGCTTGGTTGAGCGCCCATTTTTCTTGCGCGAGCTCCCAAAGTTCGACGGAGCGGCGCGAGGTGCTCGCCAACCGATGATCGGTTGATACGACAGCCTTGAAGGGGTCGATGTAGAGCGGCTCGAAATCGAGCTGGAGTGCGAAGTTTTCTGTTCCGGTCAGATCGTCGACGATTGCGATGTCGACTTGTTTCGCCGCAGTTGCCTTGAGACCGTCTCCCGGCTCCATCTCGTTGAAAAATATCCCGAGCGATGGGTGCTCCCTGGCCAGCCGGGTGATCGCTTGTGGAATGATTGTCGCGGCTGCGGACCCGAACGCGGCGATCCGTAGTTCGCCAGTCACCGTTTGAGCGGTGCGCGCCAGATCGGCCTCGACCTCGTTCACAGCCTGGAGAATGCCGCCGATACCGGCGAGTAGCCGTTCGCCTGCCAATGTCCAACGCACTCCTCTTCCCGAACGCTCAAACAGGACGACGCCAACCTCTTTCTCAAGAAGGGAGAGCTGCTGCGAAACGGCTGGTCTCGTTAGATTCAGTGATCGCGCAACCGCTGAAATGGTCCCGAGAACCGAAAGCTCATGGAGAAGTTGGAGTCGCGACAAATTGAGCATGGATGTCAGCCCGTAAGTTTTTATTACATATACTGTTATCAAGCGTCGCCTTTTCTTTCACTCTTTTTCTGCAATCAATATTCAAAAAAAGGGGAACATTAAGAACGACAGACTCAACAGCGCGTGCTGTGAGATCGCTCTTCTTTGCCTTCCCTTTTTGAACAGGGCCTTTTGGCTCATCACAAGGAAGGTGCAAGATGACTACGGTTGCTTTCATTGGCGTTGGTCGCATGGGTTCGAGAATGGCGCTTCGCCTCCTCGATGCAGGTCACGTCGTCCACGTTTTCGATCCCAACGCGGCGGCTACCGCTGCGCTCGCTGAAAAGGGCGCCATTGTTGAGGTATCGCCCAGCGCCGCCGCAGCCCCGGCGATGTTCGTCCTCAGCAGCCTTCCAAGCCCTGCAACACTCCGCGACGCCATCGCTGGCGAGAACGGCATCTTGAAGACAGTTGCCGCAGGCGCCACCGTCATCGATTTCAGCACGGTCGATGCGGCCACCACCAAGGCTGTTGCCGCGCAGTGCGAAGCCAAGGGCGTTCATTTCATGGATGCGCCCGTGAGCGGCGGCGTCGCTGGTGCTGGAGCAGGCACGCTTCTTGTCATGGCTGGAGCGAGCCAGGAGGTCCTCGATGCGGCCCGGCCGGTTCTTGGCCCGATTGCTGCTCGTATCGTGCATTGCGGCCCGGTTGGTTCCGGCCAGTTGACCAAGCTCGCTCACAACCTCCTGACGGCAATCAACACGGTTGCCCTCGGTGAAGTGCTGGCTGCCAGCGTCAAGTCCGGCGCCAATCTTTCGGTTCTCACGGAAGTGCTCTCCGGCGGTCTCGCCGGCAGCAAGATGCTCGATTACCTGCCCAAGACGCTCTTTACCGAAGAACGGCCGGCAAACTTCGCACTCGATCTGATGCACAAGGACATCTCCCTGTGCCTTGAAGAATTTTCTGCTTACCCCATGCCGCTCGGTCAGGCCGTCCGCCAGATTTACAACATGGCACGCGCAGAGGGTCTCGGCGGCAAGGACTCGACCAGCGTAGCGGAAGTCTTCGAGAAGCTTCTGAAAGTCGAGTTGCGCCTGCCGGCCAACGCCTGAGCGTCCGTTTTTTCCAAAGGAATAGATAAATGTCTCAAGAACTGAACCTGCCGTCGTCCGGCCTCACTGGCCAGCTCATCAACGGCGACTGGGTCAAGCCGGTTTCCGGCACGACGCTCGACATCACAAACCCTTGCCGCCGGAGCGTGATCGCCACGATTGGTGCGGCTGACAAAAAGGACGTGGACGCAGCGATTGCTGCTGCCAAGGCCGCTTTTCCGGCATGGCGCGTTATGGCGTCCCGCTCGCGGGGCGCACTTCTGACGGAGCTTGCGAACCGGGTCGCCGCGAACGCCGAGGATATCGCCCGCGTGCTGGCTGCGGAAACCGGAAACGCGTTGCGTACGCAGAGCCGCCCGGAAGTCATGAGCACGATCGAGGTGCTGCGCTACTACGGCGGCACGGTCGCCGAGCAGAAGGGGGAGACGCTGCCTCTTGGTCCTGGTCTGTTCAGCTATACGACACGCGAGCCGCTTGGTGTGGTTGCTGCGATCATTCCATGGAACTCCCCGTTGGTTCTCGCTGCCGTCAAGATCGGCATGGCGCTTGGCACCGGCAACACGCTCGTCCTGAAGCCGGCGGAAGACGCGCCGCTCGCTGTCATCAAGGTCGCGGAGCTTGCGGCCGACCTCTTCCCGAAGGGCGTTTTTAACGTTGTCACCGGTATCGGCGAGGTCGCGGGTGCTGCACTTTCCGGGCATCCTGATGTCGCAAAGATCTCTTTCACCGGTTCGGTCGAAGTCGGCAAGCTTGTGGCGCATGCCGCAGCCGATCGCATCGCCCGCGCGACGCTGGAATTGGGCGGCAAGAGCCCGACCATCGTCTATGCAGATGCGGCAAGCGAAGACAAGATCGATGGCCTGGCTGCAAACATCATCGGCGCAATGCGGTTCGCGCGCCAGGGTCAGTCCTGCACGGCCGGCTCGCGTCTCTATGTCCACAAAGACGTTTTTGAGCCCGTACTGAAGAAGGTTGTCGAGAAGCTGGCTGTGATGAAGATCGGCGATGCTCTCAGCGAGGAAACCGATATCGGTGCGATCATCAATGAGGAAAGGTATCATGCGGTCCGCGAATTCGTTTCTGAAGCCGTTGCTGCCGGTGCCGAACTGGTGACAGGCGAAGTCCCGCCGTTCACGGGCGAGAGTGATGGTTTCTTCCCGAAGCCAACCGTCCTTCAAGGTCTCACGAACGATTGGCGCATCGTTCAGGAAGAGGTGTTCGGCCCGGTTCTGGTCGCCATTCCGTGGACCGACGAGAACGAGGTCATCGCGTGGGCAAACGACACCCACTATGGCCTTGCCGCCTACATTTTCACGAACGACCTCACTACGGCTCTCAATGCGGCGGCCCGCATCGACGCCGGTTGGCTACAGATCAATCGGGCCGGCGGACAGATCCCCGGCATGTCCTACGGTGGGATCAAGCAGAGCGGTATCGGCTCCGAATATTCCATCGAGGGTGCGCTCGAAGCCTACACGGCACGCAAGAGCGTCACCGTCAATCTCTGAAAGTCAATGAATAGAGCCAAGTCGATGTCCAAACCGCTTTCCATCAAGACTGAACTGACCACGGATGAATTCGATCGTCTGTGCGTTTTCGGCGAGCGTTTCGATCGACTGATGACATTGGAAGTCCGTCCGCTGACGGGCGGGCTTCCGGCCGGGATCGTCGTTCCGACCTATCTCGCTTGTCGGGAGGCTCAGGGAGAGCCCTCCTCGACATTGGCAGCGCGAAAGCTGCTTGCGACAATCCGTTCTGGTTCCAACGTCCTTATTGCGACCGGCGCAGGCGTTGCGCCGAAGCTTCCGCTCGGCGAAACCGATGGTCCTCCCGGCGCTGTCGCGCTCGCACGCAGTCTGGCGCTCGGCTTCGGTGCGAACGTGATTCTTGTCGCGCAGGCGGAGCATATGCCCGCCGTCGATGCCTGCGTTCGCGTCATCGAAGATGTCGGAGGTTCGAGAGGCACGATATCGACGGCAGTTTTTCCGAAGGGTGAGGGTGAAGGTCTTGCAGCGACCGCAGAAATCTTCAACCGGCAGAAGCCTGCGGCTGTCATTTTCGTTGAGCGGGACGGCCCGAACGAGGCGGGTCACTACCACGGTGTTCGCGGGGATCGTCGACCGCCGGGAACGGTGGCGGATGTCTACCGCCTGGCCGATGAGGCGAAGAAGCGCAACGTCCTGACGGTCGGGATCGGAGACGGCGGAAACGAAATCGGGTTCGGAAAGATTCGTGCCGCCGTCGCCAAGCTTTTGCCGCAAGGAGGGCGCTCACAGCCCGACGAAACGGGCGTCGTCACTATCACCGAAACCGATGTTCTCGTAAGTGCATCCGTCTCCAACTGGGGAGCCTACGCCATCTCGGGCGCTCTCGCGATCGCGCTCGGCGATGAGGATCTTGCCCATAGCGGCGATCGGGAGCACGCATTCATTGTCGCTTGCATCGCAGCCGGTGCCCTTGACGGGGCAACCTCACGTCCTGCTCTCGCGGTCGACGGTATCGATTGGCGCGGTCATGCAGGTGTTGCGGAGCTGATGCGCAGCATTGCTGTCTCCGCCAATTCCAGATCCGAAATCAAAAACGAGGCCACAGCATCCTGCGAGGCGGACCTGCCGATCTTCTCGGTGCTCGAAGATGCTCAGGCCAATGGAGGTTATCACCTGTGAGCATATCAACTCAAAAAAGCGAAAAGCCATCCGTTCGGCGGGACAGTTTCGGCAACGAAATCGATCCGGTCGTCGGTTTCGCTCGCGGCCCGATTATCAAGTCCAGCATCGAGGAAGCCAAGCGCCTTCGCTGGGGACAGGCTGTTGCAGCCAAGCGTGTAAGGTCGCTTGGAGTTAAGTCGATAGGTGTGTTCACCGGCAATCAGCGTGATTTTCCGGTACAGCCTGAAGACATCGCCACCAATTGCGAGGAGTGGATCGGTCCCGGCCTCTATGCCGAGGAACTGCGCAAAGTTGCCATAGAACATCTGGGCGGGCGTGAAGACGACGGATGTGCAGTATTCAACCGGACAAGCGCAGGTATTGTTGCTACGATTGCGGCTCTCGCCGGGGGCAAGCCCGTCCTTTCGGTTGTACCAGCGGGGGATCGGTCCCACGCATCCGTGGTGCGCGGCAGCGCGCTCGCAAAGGTCGATTTGCGTGAGGTGACCTCCGATAATGATTGGCGCCTTCATATTGCAGAAAGCCGACTGGTCATCGTCACCACCGTGACGAGTGCGCTTGCGCGGCTTGACGATGCGTTGGCCATCGCGGTCATTGAGGAGGCGCATAAGGTTGGCGCGATCGTGCTCCTCGACGAAGCCTATGGTGCCCGCCTGCGGCCGGTCCTGCATGGCGGCCTCAAGGCTCTCGCCATGAATGCGGATCTGGCGATCACCAATTGCGACAAGGCAGGCTTGTCCGGTCCGCGCGCAGGCGTACTCGTCGGTCGATCCGGTTTGGTCATGGCTGCTGCTGCCAAAGCTGCGGAATACGGCATGGAAGCACGTGCTCCGATTGCTGCCGGTGCGCTGCGCTCGCTTCAGAAATTCGACCCTCATCACCTGCAGCAGGAGGCCGCGGCAGGTCAGGAGCTTGCGGCTGCCCTTGAGAAGAAGATGGGTGTCGGCCTTGTTGTTCGCAGCGATCTCGGCCCGATGGTGGACGAGAACGCAGTGCTGACTGTCATTTTGGAACGCGCCGGCGTGTCCGCCGAGAATATCAACGTCGCTCCCTGCGAAGCGACTGCGGCTCTCGGGATGTTGCTGCTCGCCGACCACGGAATTCTGACCGTCAACACACACGGCCAGCCAGGTGCACGTGTTTCGTTGCGCCTGAAGCCGACTCTGGACGCCCTAGTGAGTGTTGGAGGCGTCAGCGCCGTCATTGACGCGGTCGACGACTGCATCGGGAAGGTCGCCGCGATCATCAGTGACGAAAACGCCATGAGGACACTGATCCTGGGAGAATTCGCATGACCGCCTCGAACTTTGCCGCGATAGACGAACGGCTGGACCGACTGGTGAACCTCGATCTGGGAGGTCGCGGTGTCGAGCACCTTTATTCCGCTGCTCGGCAACTGCTCGGCGCGTCACCTGTCGGGGCTGCCGCTGACAAGCTCGCGGCACTCGAACACGAAGACGTCGTTCTCGTCACTACGGGGTCTGTCTCGCGGGCATGGATTTCTCCGGAAATTGGCGAGAATGACGGTCCTGCCGGATTGGCGGCCGTGGTCCGCGCCGTCAGCCTCTCGCGCAAGGCGCTGTGCGTTGTGCTTGCCGAAGAGACGTTGCTGGAGCCAATTGGCAAGCTTCTCATGGCAGCCGGCCTCACTGTAGTCCCCGTCGAACAAGGAAAGATTGCAGCCCGCGACAAAAGCCTCGCGGTCGTATCACTCCTGCCGTTCACGACCAGAGATGAAAATGCTGCGAATGAGGCCGTGCGCATTCTCGATGAAATGAAGCCGGTACTGTTGTTCTCGACGGAACGTGTCGGCCGCAACGCAGACGGCATCTATTGCAGCATGCGTGGCGTTGACTACGGCATGGACCGGGCTCGCATCGACTACGTGTTTGACGAGGCTATCAAGCGTGGCTTGCCCACAATCGCAGTCGGTGACGGTGGGAACGAGATTGGCATGGGTGCGGTTGCTGATGCCGTTAGGGCGCACGTTCGCTTTGGCGACGCTCGTCCTGAAGGAGGAGCCGGGATCGGTGCCACGACTGGTTCCGACATTCTTGTGACGGCGGCCGTTTCGAACTGGGGTTGTTATGCAATCGTTGGGGCGCTTGCCGCCCGTCTAAAGGATGCCAGACTCGTCCACAGCCCGGAGATGGAAGAAATCCTCCTTCGCCGCGGTGTCGAAATTGGACTGATCAACTCGGTCGACGGGCTGATCGATGCCAACGTCGATGGCATTCCGCTCTCCACCCATCTTGCGATCTCCGAAATCATCGAGGGTATCGTCAGGCCAGTGCTGCGCTGACCGCAGTTCGCATTTCAAACAGAAGGGGAATAAACATGAAGAATAAAATTCTTTCAAAAGTCCGGGCGATCGCGGCAGGCGTGCTCCTTGCAATCGGCGTGACGGGCGCAGCACACGCGCAGGAAGCTTCTCGCCTTGACGAGATCCTGTCACGCGGCAAGCTGATTGTCGGCGTATCGAGCGAATCTCCGCCTTTCGGCTTTGTCGACGAGAAGGGTGAGCTGGTCGGCTTCGATATCGACATCGCAAAGCTGATCGCCAAGGCAACGTTCGGCGATGAATCAAAGGTCGAGTTCGTTCGCCAGAGTGCAGCGCAGCGCTGGCCGAACGCCCAGAACGGCACGATCGATTTCGGCGCACAAACCACCAGCATCTATGCTGACCGCGCGCAGAAGGTCGCTTTCACGCGCAGCTATATCGATGGCGGTATCGTCATGATCGTCCGCAAGGATTCTCCGTATCAGAAGCTTGCCGATTTCAATAAGCCAGACGTGACCGTCGCCAACCTGACAACGCCCTCGCAGGAAGAGCGGTCCAAGCGCTTCTTCCCGAACGCGCAGCGAGCAACCTTTGACGGGATCGCCGCTCAGTTCAATGCTGTCAAACTCGGCCGTGCCGCAGGCGCTCAACTGGATGGTCCGGTCGCTGCTTGGTACGTGAAGCAAAATCCCGATATGCGCGTCGTTGAGGAACGTCTGACCGACGTCATCAACACCGGCCTGTTCATGAAGCCGGGCGACTTCCGCCTCTGGCAATATCTGGATCTGGTCGTCGGCGAAATGACGGGCGGATACCTATTCGCCGACTACAGCGCCATCTACGAAAAATGGTTCGGTACCAAGCCCCTCAATACCAAGTGGTATCTCAACGCCCAGAAATAATCGTCCACTGGTTACAAATGAAAAAGGGGAACTCCATTGGACACGTTCGTAATTTTCTTCACACGATATCTTCCGGCCTTTGTCGATGGGTTCCTGATGACGGCGGGGGTGGCGGCTCTCGCCGCCCCTGCGGCACTGATCTGGGCCGTGGTTCTCATCATCCCCAGGCTTGCCCGATGGACATGGCTTAGCAAATTGGTCGATGTCTATATCGAGGTCATGCGCAACTCGCCACTGCTCGTGCAGATGTATCTTCTGTATTTCGGATTGCCGCTACTCGGCATTTTCTGGAGCAGCATTGTCTGCGGCGTCATTGCCATCGCTTCCCAGCACGGCGCATTCATTTCCGAAATACTGCGGGCGGGAATCCAGTCCCTCAGCCAGCGGCAATGGGAGGCCGGTAAGGCGATCGGTATGCGCAGGTTTGCGATCATCCGTCTCGTCATCCTGCCACAGGCTTTTATCAAAGTTGTACCGTCGCTCGGCAACCAGCTCATCGTCCTCGTGAAGGACACGTCGCTTATTTCTGCCATCGGGGTCATGGACCTGACGCTGACCGGAAAGGTGACCATTGAGCGCTCGGGCGCCTCGTTCGAAGCGTTCATCGCGGTGGCGATTTTCTATCTCATTCTCACGAGTGCGCTCGGCCTTGTCCTTCGTCTCATCGAAGTACGGGCAGCCCGGAGGTATGGCTGATGTTTCCTGTCCTGCAATCGAACCTGCCATATCTGCTGCAAGGCGCTGTCTACACGGTCATCCTTTCGGCAATCGTCGTAAGCTGCGGAACGATCCTCGGGATCGGGATCGGTGTGCTGGCGGCCGTCTCAAGCAGATTTCTTCGTTCGGTCATTACGATCTACATCTTCGTCTTCCGTGGCATTCCGGTTCTGGTCGTAATGTTTCTCGGCTTCTACAGCTTTCCAGCTCTCGGACTACGCCTGGATGCCTACACTGCGGTCGCAATCTCGATGATCGTCTACATCGGCGCCTTCGTCGCCGAAGCGACGCGAGGCGCCATTGCGGCGGTTCCTACAGGACAGGTGGAGGCCGCCAAGAGCCTCGGGATGCGCAAGGGCGCAATGATGCGGGAGATCATTCTTCCACAGGCCATGCGTCTGGTCATCGCCCCCGTACTCAATATCGCACTCATGGCGATCAAGCAGACATCCTACGCTTCCATCGTGGGGGCCTGGGAGTTGTCCTTTGCAGCGCGCGAAGTGGTGGAACGCACCCTCGCTGCTTTCCAGATCTTCCTGGGCGTCATGATCATCTACTTCATCATTTGCTACCCGCTTTCGTTCGCCGCTCGCGCGCTCGAAAAGCGCCTCGCCTTCGATCATTAAGGAGCCCGCCATGACACAGGCTACCGTTTCAAATACTGCCGGCGACGAGATCGTCTCGATCAAAGGGCTTCGCAAATCCTTTGGACCTCTTGAGGTTCTGAAGGGCATCGACATCTCGGTCCGCCGCGGTGAGGTCGTTGTGGTTCTCGGACCAAGCGGCTCCGGCAAATCGACCATGCTGCGTTGTGTGAACTTTCTTGAAACCTTCGATCACGGCGCGATCACGGTCGACGGCCGTCCTGTAGGCTACAAGAGCGGGAACGGTGCTCGTAAACCGGTCAGCGAAGCCGAAAACGCCAGCCTGCGCGAGCACGTCGGCATGGTGTTCCAGAGCTACAATCTCTTTCCGCACCGCACGGTCCTGCAAAATGTGATGATGGGACCGGTCAAAGTGAAAGGCATGGAGACCGGCAAGGCCCGCGATATCGCGATGCGGCTGCTGGGCAAGGTAGGCATGGAGCACAAGGCGGATGCCTATCCGGGACGGTTATCCGGTGGCCAGCAGCAGCGCGTCGCCATTGCGCGGGCGCTTGCGATGGAGCCGTCCGTCATGCTGTTCGATGAAGTGACATCGGCACTCGATCCCGAACTGGTCGGAGAAGTGCTGAAGGTTATGCGCGAGCTTGCCGAAGAGGGGATGACGATGATCGTCGTTACCCACGAAATGGGTTTTGCGCGCAGCGTCGCCGATCGTGTCGTCTTCATGGATGGCGGTGTTGTCGTTGAACAGGGGCCGCCGGACGACATCATGGTCAATCCGAAGACAGACCGCTTCCGCGGGTTCCTGTCGCGCCACCTCTCTCACGAAGGTTGAACGCCACCATGACGAATGACATCTCATCAGGAGTATTCAACACCAGCTCAGTGCCGATCCTTCAATTCAAGGACGTGTACCTCTCCTATGGCGCCAACCCCATTTTGAAAGGCGTCAACCTTACTGTCGAAAAGGGTCAAGTGATCGTCATCATCGGGCCGAGTGGCGGAGGGAAAAGTTCGTTGCTGCGGACCGTGAATGCTCTTCAGCCGGTGCAGTCCGGCAAGATATTGCTTGAGGGCGAGGACATCGCCGCAGGCACGCAGGACGTGAACGCCATCCGCCGGCGCGTCGGAATGGTGTTCCAGCAATACCATCTTTTCCCGCATCTCACGGTATTGCGGAATCTGACGCTTGCGCCCCGCCGCGTACTCAAGGAGCCCACCGAACAGGCCGAGGCTCGAGCCCGAGCGCTGTTGCAGAAGGTAGGTCTGTCGGAACGGGCTAACCACTATCCCGATCAGCTTTCGGGTGGTCAGCAGCAACGTGTCGCGATCGCGCGCGCACTAATGATGAAGCCCCATCTCATGTTGTTCGATGAGGTGACATCCGCGCTCGATCCGGAGCTGGTCGGTGAAGTGCTCAACGTCATGAAGGATCTCGCGCGCGACGGCATGACCATGCTGATCGTGACCCACGAAATGGGCTTTGCCCGCGACGTGGGCGACAAGATTGTCTTCGTCGCGGACGGCGTGGTTGTGGAGGAGGGTCCTCCGGCCGAAGTGCTGAGCAACCCGCGGCACAATAGGACAAAGCAGTTCCTGTCGCGAACCAACGCGGCTTGATCAACCAGAGGTGAACGATAATGAAAAAGCTCTTCGCAACAATTGCCGTATCTTTTCTGACTCCGGCCGCGTCCTTCGCACAAGCGGGCTCCAAGGTCGACGTTCCGGTTCCAACTGTGCTTGCGTCTCCCGGCAAGCTGACCGTTGGCATCAATTGCGCCTATCCACCGGCTGGCTTCGTGGATCTCGACGGGAAGCCGGCAGGCTATGAAGTCGCCATCGTCAAGAAGATCGCCGACTACGCCTTTGGCAGCGAAAACGGGTTGGAGACACAATGCGTCAACGACAGCAACCGCATTCCCTTCCTTCAGTCAGGCAAGGTGGACCTGGTTTTGGCCTCGCTTGCCTATACAGCGAAGCGCGCCGAGCAGATCGACTATTCCGATCCTATCTGGGTCAGCAACCTGCAACTCGTCGTCCCGAAGGACTCCGCCATTAACTCCTACGCCGATCTGAAGGGCAAGAAGGTGGTCACTCCGACAGGCAGCACCTATCAGACCTGGCTGGAGAAGTGCTACCCCGAAGCTGAACTTCTGACCGCGCAGACGCCGGCGGAGCTTTCGACCATGCTGACACAGGGCCGTACCGACGCCTTCGCCTACGTCGATGTCTATGATTACAACTTCGCTGCCAAGAATCCGAACTACAAGGTTGTTGGCGCACTGGCCGCTTCTGCCATTCAAGGCGTCGGCGTCAAAAAGGGCAATACCGAAATGATGACCTGGCTGAATGCCGTTCTTGAGGAACTGCGTAAGCAGGATACCTATTTCAAGGCGTTCTCCACCGAGGTCAAGGATGAGGGCTTCGTCGCCAAATACCGCCCGGTCGTTCCCGGTCCCGACGTCAGGCTCAACTACGGCCAGACACTGAATGCGGATTGCAAATCCTGACGCGACCAGCCTGCTCGACATATTAAACCGCAGGATCGAACGTAAGCATCGATCCTGCGGAAAGGATGGCTTTTATGGATGAGACATTAACCGGCCAACTGGTGGCGATGGGCTACGGTTTGCTGAACAGCCTTATCGTCAGCGCTATCGGCATCGCGCTCGGCTTGTTGATCGGGACGATTTTCGGGGCGATCCGGTATGCGCGTATCCCCATCGCTCACCAGATCATCGGCGGATATGTGCACTTCTTTCGATGCACGCCTCTGCTCGGGCAGATCTTCATGTTGTATTTTGCCTTGCCGGAGATCGGTATTCGCCTCTCTCCCTTCGTAACATCCTGGCTGGCCCTCGGCCTGTGGGGCGGGGCCTATCAGGCGGAGGTTTTCCGCGCTGGTTATGCCGCCGTTTCGAAACATGACATTCTGGCTGCTCGGGCGTTGGGAATGCCTGGGCTTCAGACTTTTCTGGATATCACGTTACCTATAGGTCTCAGAAGCACAATTCAGGCGGCGACCACCACGGCGATCACTCAATTCCGCTCATCATCGTTCATGATCGTCGTCGGCTACATGGAACTGACCTACGTCGCGAACCGGATCGTTTCGGAGACCTTTCAGGTGTTCGAAATATTCGGAATTGCCGCTCTCATGTACCTGATGGTTTGTCTTCTCATCAGTACGCTTTCGAGAGCATTGGAACGTACCTCTCATGTGCCTGGCCTAGGAGTCACAAAATAATGGACAATTGGCTCACTCCAGTTTTGATGTATCTGGCTCGAGGCACCTCGATCACGCTTTGGATTTCTTTCCTCAGCCTCACTTTTGCGACGATCGTCGGGCTCCATGTCGGTTCTCTTTCTGTCAGCCGCTACAAGATTGTCGCCGGTTTTGTGCGCGTTTACGTCGAACTATTCCGTGGCATTCCGTCGCTTCTCATCCTGCTGTACGTCTTCTTCGCACTCCCGCACATTGGCATCGAGACGAGTCCCACTATGGCGTCCATGCTCGGCCTCGGGCTTTGGGGCTCGGCAAATATCGCGGAAGTTGCGCGGGGCGCTATCTCGTCTATCTCAAGACATCAGACTGTCGCTGGCCGCGCATTGGGGATGAATGCATTTCAGACGCTTGTTTTTGTCGTGCTTCCTCAGGCGCTCCGACGCTTCCTGCCCCCGTATGTTGGCCAGCTTACGGTCCTCATACAGGCGAGTGCGCTGACGTCCGTGGTTGGCGTGACGGACCTGCTCGGCTCTGCAAAGCAAATGATCGAGCGGCTGGCATATTCAGGAAGCAGCAGTCATGCGGTCGAAATCTATATGCTGGTCCTGATCATCTTCTTTGTCATCTGCTATCCGCTCACGCTACTCGCGGAATTTCTGGAGCGAAGGATGCGTGTCTAATACAAGCGCGGCGAGATGAGCCAATCAGTCACCGGATAGATGGGATCAAGGGGAAGAGGATTGGAGTTACGTCATCTCAAATATGTCGTGGCCGTCGCTAGAAATGGTAGCTTCAGTGCTGCAAGTCATGAACTTGCCGTGCAACAGCCGATAGTCAGCCGGCGCGTCCGTGAACTGGAAGCAGAGATCGGCTCTGAATTGTTCGAACGCACGACTGCGGGAGCCCGCCTTACACCGAGCGGTAAAGAATTCGTGGCTCTGGCGGAGCATATTCTCGACAATGTTCAGAATCTCGTCGAGCGACTACAGTCGAGCCGGGAGGGGCAGTTCGGTCAGATTTCGGTTGGCTTTTATAAGTCTCTGTCGTCCGGTGAATTTCGGGCTTTTGTCCGCCGGTTTCGACAAGAACACCCGGATATCCATCTCGATCTGCGGGAAATGCCTTTCCGGGATCTGATAGCTGGTCTTCATTCTGATCGGCTTGATGCAGCTATTATTCTTGGGGATGCCGGCAAAATTGCCGGATTGGAGTCAATGGCATTATGGGCGGAGCATCTTGTTGTAGCGCTGCCTGAAGGCCACCCGCTTGCTGATCGCCCTATTATCTATTGGCCGGAGCTAAAGGGCGAACGCTTCCTCATCAGCCGTTATGATCCGGGTCCGGATATTCGGAGCATGTTGGTGGCCAATCTAGCGGCACCCTCTGATCAACCTGACATCAGAGATCTTTATCTTAGCCGTGAAAGCATTCTTAGCCAGGTCGCCGACGGCCAGGGGATCACTTTGCAGTGCGAATCCGCAACCGGGATCACCGGTCTCAGTCTCACGTACCGTCAGGTTCACACGAGTTCTGGCGCAACACGTCTCGGATATATCATCTGCTGGAATGCGGATACGAGGAACCCCGCGCTGAAAACTCTCCTCGAAGCCTTGCGGCCATAACTTTGATGCCACAATGCCGGTGCTCTCGCGCCGAGAGCCACAAGTATTTTTTCGATCCTCTACGAATTGCTGCGAAAGCGCGAATAATCTTGTTGCGAAGGCGCGAATTGTGCCTTTCTTGATTGTCCCCGTCGCCATCCCGCCCTTTGCGGATGGCCGGAAACGGGGACCAGATGCCGGCATACCATCATCATGACCGGGACATAATCTCTCGCAGCGTGCGAATGCTGCGCACGGCCCTTGGGGCGTCGATCGTCCGTTATCTCGAAGATCCCGCTGTGGTTGAGGTGATGCTGAACCCGGACGGCCGCCTGTGGGTGGACTGGCTGAAGGACGGTCTTGCTGATACCGGCGAAATGCTGTTGCCCGCCGATGGCGAACGCATTGTCCGGCTGGTCGCCCACCATGTCGGCGCGGAAGTTCATGCAGGCAATCCCCGCGTCTCGGCCGAGTTACCGGAGACCGGCGAGCGGTTCGAGGGGCTGTTGCCTCCTGTCGTCATGGCGGCGGCCTTTGCGATCCGCAAGCCGGCTGTCGCCGTGTTCACGCTCTCCGATTACGTCGCCGCCGGGATCATGACGCAGGCGCAGGCCGATGTGCTGCGCATCGCCGTGGAGAAGCGGAAGAATATCCTTGTCGCCGGCGGCACTTCAACTGGCAAGACCACGCTAACCAATGCGCTGCTGGCCGAAGTCGCCAAAACCGCCGACCGCGTGGTTCTGATCGAGGATACGCGCGAGTTGCAATGCGCCGCGCCTAATCTGGTCGCAATGCGGACCAAGGATGGCGTGGCCTCGCTCTCCGATCTGGTGAAATCGTCCCTGCGCCTGCGGCCCGACCGCATTCCGGTCGGCGAGGTGCGCGGCGCGGAAGCGCTCGATCTCCTGAAAGCATGGGGAACGGGACACCCCGGCGGGATCGGCACGATCCACGCCAATACGGCCATCGGCGCGCTGCGCCGGCTCGAACAGCTTGTGCAGGAAGCCGTTGTCACGGTCCCGCGTGCGCTGATCGCCGACACCATAGACATGATCGCCGTTCTATCCGGCCGCGGCTCCGCCCGCCGGCTCGCGGAGATCGCTCTTGTCGACGGGATCGATCCCGTCACCGGCGATTACCGCACCCTTTCTGCCCACCTTCCATCTGATCGCCAACCGCTCCCGAAAGGAGAATAGCCATGACTATGCCTGTCCTTCGCCGTCTCCGTAACCGCCTTGCGAATGCGATGGCGCTTGCATCCGTCACGCTGCTGATGGTGGCCCCCGCCGCTCGCGCTTCCGGCTCCTCTATGCCGTGGGAAGAGCCGCTGCAACAGATTCTGGAGAGCATCGAAGGCCCGGTCGCCAAGATCGTCGCCGTCATCATCATTATCGCCACCGGCCTTGCTCTGGCCTTCGGCGATACGTCGGGCGGTTTTCGCAGGCTGGTCCAGATCGTCTTCGGCCTGTCGATCGCCTTCGCTGCGTCGAGCTTCTTCCTGTCCTTCTTCTCCTTTGGCGGCGGGGCGCTGGTCGCATGACGGTCCTTCTTGCCGAACGGGAAGAGGTGCGCGGCTTCCTCGCGCCGGTCCACCGGGCGCTGACCGAGCAGATATTGCTCGGCGGCGCTCCCCGCACAGTCGCCATCGTCAACGGCACGCTGGCCGGGGCCGTGGGCCTCGGCCTTCGCCTATGGATCGCCGGACTGGTGATCTGGGCCATCGGCCATTTCGCCGCCGTCTGGGCGGCACGGCGCGATGCGCAGTTTGTCGATGTCGGCCGCCGCCATTTGCGCTATCCGGCGCATATGGGCGTGTGAGGAGAGAGGCCGATGTTCAATCTCTCCGAATACCGCAAGCGCTCTTCACACCTCGCCGATTTCCTGCCCTGGGCGGCACTGATTGCACCGGGCGTCGTTCTCAACAAGGATGGTTCATTCCAGCGCACAGCTCGTTTCCGTGGTCCCGATCTCGACAGCGCCACGCCGTCCGAACTGGTCGGCACCACGGCGCGGCTCAACGGCGCTCTTCGTCGTCTCGGTTCCGGATGGGCGATCTTCGTGGAAGCGCAACGCAACCCGGCGACCGAATATCCGGAAAGCCTGTTTGCCGATTCCGCATCGGCCCTGCTGGACGTGGAGCGTCGGGAGCAATTCGAGGAAAGCGGACTTCTCTACGAGAGCAGCTATTATCTCACCTTCGTCTGGTTGCCGCCGGCTGAAGAAGCCTCGCGCATGGAAGGCTGGCTTTACGAGGGCCGCGAACGCTCCGGCGTTGATCCGCGGGAATTGCTCAAGAGCTTCATCGACCGTACCGACAGGGTATTACATCTGGTCGAAGGGTTCGTGCCAGAAGTGGCATGGCTCGATGATGCCGATACGCTCACCTACCTGCATTCCACCATATCGACCAAGCGCCATCGCGTCCGGGTTCCGGAAACGCCGATGCAGCTCGACGCGCTGCTGGCCGATCAGCCTTTGGCGGGCGGTCTCGAGCCACGGCTTGGCGAGTTTCATCTTCGCACCCTGACCGTGATTGGTTTTCCGACTGTAACCTTCCCCGGCATTCTCGACGACTTGAACAGGCTCGCCTTCATGTATCGCTGGTCCACGCGGGCGATCATGCTCGACAAGACCGATGCTACACGGCTGGTGACGAAGATCCGGCGGCAATGGTTCGCCAAGCGCAAGTCCGTCGCTGCGATCCTCAAGGAAGTGCTGACCAACGAGCAGTCGGTTCTTCTGGATTCGGATGCGGCGAACAAAGCGGCCGACGCCGACGCGGCCTTGCAGGATCTCGGTTCCGATCAGATCGGCGAAGCCTATGTCACGGCAATTGTCACGGTCTGGGACGCCGATCCGCGCATTGCCGACGAAAAGCTCCGGCTAGTGGAAAAGGTCATCCAATCCCACGACTTCACTGCCATCGTGGAAACGGTGAATGCGATCGAGGCGTGGATGGGCAGCATTCCCGGCCATGTCTATGCCAATGTCCGCCAACCGCCGATCTCGACCCTGAACCTCGCCCATATGATGCCGTTGTCTGCTGTCTGGGCAGGGCCAGAAAAGGACGAACATTTCAACGCGCCGCCACTCTTCTATGCCAAGACCGAAGGATCGACGCCGTTCCGCTTCTCGCTCCATGTCGGCGATGTCGGCCACACCATGGTCGTCGGCCCGACCGGAGCAGGCAAGAGCGTGCTGCTGGCGCTCATGGCCTTGCAGTTCCGCCGTTATCCTGAGAGCCAGGTCTTCGTTTTCGACTTCGGCGGGTCGATCCGCGCTGCCATGCTGGCCATGGGCGGCGATTGGCAGGATCTTGGCGGTTCGTTCTCCGACGACGCATTGCTTACAAATACGGTGTCGCTCCAGCCGCTCGCTGGTATCCACGATACGCCGGAACGGGCATGGGCAGCCGACTGGCTGGTGGACATTCTGGTCAGCGAAGGCGTCGAAATCACGCCGGACGTCAAGGAACATCTCTGGACGGCGCTGACCTCGCTCGCTTTCGCGCCGATCGCGGAGCGCACCATCACCGGACTGACGGCGCTGCTGCAAGCCAACGCCTTGAAGCAGGCACTTCGCCCGTACTGCATCGGCGGTCCCTATGGCCGCCTTCTCGACGCGGAAATGGAATGGCTGGGTTCGACCTCTGTACAGGCGTTCGAGACCGAGGGCCTGATCGGCACCAAGGCAGCGCCCGCCGTGCTCACCTACCTGTTCCATCGTCTCGAAGCACGCTTCGACGGTCGGCCCACGCTGCTGATGATCGATGAAGGCTGGCGTTCGCTCCTCGAAGGCAGCTTTGCACGCAAGATCGATGAATGGCCGAGGACGTTGCGCAAAAAGAACGTCAGCGTCGCCTTCTTCACGCAATCGCTTTCGGAAATCCTGGCTTCGCCCGTCGCGCCGGCTCTGATCGAGAGCTGCCAGACACGCATTTTCCTTGCCAACGAGCGCGCCATCGAACCGCAGATCTCCGCAGTCTATCGGCAGTTCGGCCTCAATGACCGCCAGATCGAGATCATTGCGCGTGCTACGCCGAAGCGGGATTACTACTGCCAGTCGAGGCGCGGCAATCGCCTGTTCGAGCTTGGCCTTGGCCACATTGCCCTCGCGCTCTGCGCCGCGTCCGACAAGGCCGCCCATGCGCTGATTGACGAGCTGCTGCGTGACGGTGCCAGGCCGCACTTTCTCGCGGCTTGGCTGGAGGCCAATGGTCTCAGGTGGGCGGCCGATCTCATTCCTGATCTCACCAACGTCATCGACCAGTCCGCCGCAAAGGACGGCGGGCCGGTCTCCCTTTCCCCGCCATCCGAAGAGGAGTTTCCGCTATGAGGAATATCGCCCGTTTTCCGCGTAGCCGCGTTCTGGCTTGTGCCGTCAGCACTTCGGCGATCCTGCTTCCCGTCACCTTGCCACTGTTCATCCTGCCCTTGACGGCCAAACCCGCCCTTTCAGCACTGCTCGTCTATGACCCGACGAACTACAGCCAGAACCTGCTTTCGGCCGCCCGCGCGCTGGAGCAGATCAACAATCAGGTAACGTCTCTCGCCAACGAGGCGCAGATGCTCATCAACCAGGCGAAGAACCTCACCAGCCTGCCGACCTCCTTGCTCTCGCAGATCGAAGGTAATTTCTCCGAGATGAAGTCGCTTCTCAATGAAGCCGACCAGCTCGCCTATAGTGTCCAGAATATCGAGACGCAGTTCAACGCTACCTATCGGGATTTCGCGTCCGGCGACCGCATCGCCTCGCAACTGGTCTCTTCGGCGCAACAGCGCTGGCAGCAATCGGTATCGGCCTTCGAGCATTCGCTGAAGGCGGGGGCCGTTGCGGTCAGCAATATCGAAGGCACGCAGGAGCAGACCAGCGAGCTTGTCAGCGCCAGCCAGTCTGCCGTCGGCGTGCTTCAGGCGACACAGGCGGGCAACCAGCTTCTTGCCGTACAGGCCAAACAGATTTCCGACCTGACCGCCATGCTGGCGGCACAGGGCCGCGCCAATGCGCTTGAGCAATCCCGACAGGCCGCCGCGCAGGAACAGGCCCGCGAGCAGTTTTCCCGCTTCATGACGGGGACTGCCTATAGTTCGTCCAGCGTCCGCATGTTCCACGATTGAGGAGCATCAAGACGATGGACCTGAAGATCGCCGCCCGGATGATCGCCGTCTTCGCTATCGGTGCAGGGCTGACCGCCGCAATCACGGCCCTGCATAACGATGAAGACAGGCGCGATGCGCAAGCCCCCCGCATCGAGCGTCTGGGCGGCGACCCCGCCAGCAAAGGCGAGCTCGCCCGTTGCCGCGACCTCGGCACGGCGGCAATCGAAGACGCCGCCTGCCGAAAGGCATGGGCGGAAAATCGCCGTCGCTTCTTCCAGACGGACAAACCGGACCGACCCATTTCGCCGAAAGTGAACGGGGAGACGGCCCATGAATAATGTCGGCGTCATCGATCGTTTCCTTGAGACTTTCACCAGCTATATCGATTCTGGCTTCGGCCTGTTGTCCGGCGAGATCGCCTTCCTCACCTCGACGCTGATCGTAATCGATATTGTGCTGGTCGGCCTGTTCTGGGCATGGGGCGCCGACGAGGACATTATCCAGCGGCTCGTGAAGAAGACCCTCTATATCGGCTTCTTCTCCTTCATCATCGGCAATTTCAACAACCTCGCCAAGATCGTCTTCGAGAGCTTTTCCGGTCTCGGTCTGAAGGCGGGCGGTTCTTCGCTTTCCGGTTCCGAGCTTCTCCAGCCCGGCCGGGTGGCACAGGTCGGCATCGACGCCGGCAATCCGATCCTGACAGCCGTGGGCGAATTGACCGGCTACATCTCCTTCTTCGAGAACTTCATCCAGATCTTCGTGCTGCTGGTGGCGTGGGTGATCGTGCTGATCGCCTTCTTCATCCTGGCGATCCAGATTTTCGTGACGCTGATCGAGTTCAAGCTGACGACGCTCGCGGGCTTCGTGCTGATCCCGTTCGCGCTGTTCAACAAGACGTCGTTTCTCGCCGAAAAGGTGCTTGGCAACATCGTCGCCTCCGGCGTCAAAATTCTCGTCCTGGCCGTCATCGTCGGGATCGGCTCCGGCCTGTTCAGCGAGTTCACCGCCGGTTTTTCCGAACAGCCCACGATCAGCGAAGCCCTGTCGCTGGTTCTCGGCGCGCTCGCGCTCATGGGCCTCTCGATCTTCGGGACGGGCATCGCCACAGGGCTTGTCTCCGGCGCTCCACAGCTCGGCGCGGGTGCGGCGGTCGGAACCGGCCTTGCCGCCGCCGGTATCGGTGTTGCCGGGTTCATGGCGGCGAAGGCCGGTGTCGGCATGGCCGCTGGGGCAGCAAGTGGCGCAGCACGCGGCGGCGCGGCCTTGGCCGGTGGTGTCAGGACCGCCTACGGCCTTGGTGATGCTTCGGTGGGCACGACCGGCGAGGGCGGTGGTGCTGCCGGTTTTGCGGCCGTCGCGCATGCGGGGGCCGGCCTTGCCATGAACAAGGGCAGGGAGGCAGCTTCGCGCGCAGGCGAGTCCCTGCGCTCCAGTTACCGTTCCGGACAGGCCGCCGCATGGAAGGCGACGGGCGGCAAAAATGAGGTCAATCCCGGCGGTGGTGGTGCTGCCGCCAACGACCCAGACTATGCCGGTTCGCAATCGTCCAGGGCCGTCTTCGGTTCCGACATTTCTCCGCAATCCTCGTCCGCGCCCGACTGGGCACGGCGGATGAAGCGCAACAGCACCATCAACCACGGCGTCAGCACTGCCGCCCACACGGTCCGGTCCGGTGATCACGGCGGCGGTTCCATGTCCGTTTCTCTCAATCAGGATGACAAATGATGACACTCTTCAAGCGTCCTTCGGTGCGCTATGCCCGTATGCCCGAACCGGAAACACCTTATCAGCGCGCCGGACAGGCATGGGACGAGCGGATCGGATCGGCCCGCGTGCAGGCAAGGAACTGGCGGCTTATGGCCTTCGGCTCTCTTTTCCTTGCCGGTGGCTTCGCATCAGCGCTTGTCTGGCAGTCCACGCGCGGCACGGTGGTTCCATGGGTGGTGCAGATCGACCGCTTCGGCGAGGCGCAGGCGACCGCGCCCGCGGTTGCGGATTACCGGCCGACCGATCCGCAGATCGCTTGGCACCTTGCCCGCTTCATCGAACAGGTCCGCAGCATTCCGGCTGATGCTGTGATCGTGCGGCAAAACTGGCTTCGCGCCTATGAGTTCACAACGGATCGCGGGGCTATCGCGCTCAACGACTACGCGCGGGCGAACGACCCGTTCAACAAGGTCGGCAAGACGCAAATCGCGGCGGAGATTTCCAGCGTCATCCGGGCATCCCCCGACAGCTTCCGCATCGCATGGACGGAACGGCATTTTGAGAACGGTCAGCTTTCCGCAACCGAACGCTGGACGGCCATCCTGACCGTCGTAATCCAGCAGGCGCGCACCGCCGAAAAACTCCGCGCCAATCCGCTTGGCGTGTTCGTCAATGCAATCAACTGGTCAAAGGAGATGGGGCAATGAGTGGGGACAACAGGAGAGGGGCAGACAGGAAAAGAGCATTCATACTGGCGGCAACGCTGGTATCCGTCACGGCACTGGCCGGTTGTGCCAAGAAATACATTCCGCCGGAAATCGACTATGACGATGCGGCCCCGGCGATACGGACAACCGATCCGGTCGCGCCGGTGAAAGTGGTCGAGGTGCCGAAAACTCTGCCGCTGCCCGGACAGTTGAAGCCGGTCGATGGCGGCAAGAAGACTACCGAAGCGGCTGATCCGAAGGCCCGCATCAGCGCCGCCAATGAGGCCGCCCGGATGCAGCCGGTTCGCGACGGCTTCATCAACGCCGTACAGGTCTATCCTTTCGCAGTCGGGGCACTCTATCAGGTCTACGCCGCGCCGGGTCAAGTGACGGACATTGCCTTGCAGCCCGGGGAGCAGCTTGTCGGCTCCGGTCCGGTTGCGGCCGGCGATACGGTGCGCTGGATCATCGGCGATACCGAGAGCGGCGCAGGAGCTTTGAGGCAGGTCCATATCCTTGTGAAGCCGACACGGCCGGATCTTCAGACCAACCTTGTCATCAACACCAACCTGCGCACCTATCACCTGGAACTGCGATCGACGGAAAAGACCTATATGGCTTCCGTCTCCTGGCAATATCCGGCCGACCAGCTCATTGCCCTGCGTCGCCAGAACGAGAAAGCGGCGGAAACGCAACCCGTCGCATCCGGCGTGGACATATCGAAGATCAACTTCCGCTATCGCATCGAGGGCGATGCAGCACCATGGCGGCCGCTGCGCGCCTTCGACGACGGAAGCAAGGTCTATATCGAGTTTCCGTCCGGCATCGGACAGGGAGAAATGCCGCCGCTCTTCGTGATCGGCGGATCGGGCAATTCCGAACTGGTAAACTACCGTGCCCGCCAGAATTACTATGTCGTGGATCGCTTGTTTGCGGCCGCGGAACTGCGGCTTGGCGACGAGGACACGCAGAAGCGTGTTCGCATCGTCCGTACCGATGGCCGGCCGGCGACGGCGAGGCGCACGGCGCTATTTTCCTCGGAGAACGGCCGATGAGCGAAACGCCGAAAGCACCGCAAGTGGATATTGCCGCGCAACTGCGCCTGCGGCCCGAACCGCTGCGCGTCACGAGGCTTTCCCGCAAGGTTCTAATCGGAGCCGGCGGCGTGGCGGGCATCGCCATTGCCGGCGCTCTATTTTGGGCGCTCGATACCAGCCGCCGCGGCAACCAGTCCGCGACGGAACTCTACAACGTCGACAACAAGACGCCGGCCGATGGGCTGGCAGGATTGCCGAAGGACTATACAAATATCCCGAAACTTGGTCCCGCGCTTCCCGGCGATCTTGGCCGCCCGATCCTGCACGCGCAGGAACAGGGCAAACCTGTTGCCGCGCCGAACATTCAGACCCCGCGCGTCGATCCCGAAGAACAGCGCCGCCTTGCCGAGATCGAGGCGGCGCGGTTGGCGAAACTGTTCACCGACAGCCGGGGAGAGAGGACAACGGGCAGTCAGCAGATCCCGTCCGCGACCGCGACGACTTCGGGCCTCGATCCGGCGACCGGCCTCAATCTTCCCGCCGAAACACCGCCGCTCGATTCCGGCTCGGCGCAGAATATGCAGGACCGCAAGCTGGCCTTCGTCAACGCCGAGGCCGACCGCCGCACCGTCAGCGCCGACCGTGTGCAGGAGAAAGCATCACCCTATATCGTGCAGGCCGGAACCGTGATCGCCGCCGCGCTGATAACCGGCATCAAGTCCGATCTTCCCGGCCAGATTACCGCGCAGGTCACGGAGCATGTCTATGACAGCCCGACCGGAAGCCATCTGCTGATCCCGCAAGGATCGCGGCTGATCGGCCAGTATGACAGCCAGGTGGCGTTCGGCCAGAGCCGTGTATTGCTGGTGTGGAACCGGCTCATCATGCCGGACGGCACATCCATCGTGCTCGAACGCCTTCAGGGTGCCGATCCCCAAGGCTTCTCCGGTCTTGAGGATGGTGTCGATTACCATTGGGGCCAGCTGTTCAAGGCGGCCGCTCTGTCCACTCTGCTTGGGATCGGTACTGAGATCGGTTCCAGCAATGACGAGAACGAAATCGCCAAGGCGATCCGTGAGAGCGCACAGGACACGGCTTCCGATGTCGGCCAGCAGATTGTCCGCCGCCAACTCAATATCCAGCCGACGCTCACCATCCGGCCGGGTTTCCCGGTGCGTGTCGTTGTCCAAAGAGATTTATTGATGCAGCTATATGGTGCTGTGAAGGCACCGACATGACCAAGCAGTTCTGCTCAGTTCGAACATAATGGCCTGGTAGGCAATTTGTCTCACGACTTTGTCGCTACAATGTAAAGGATCAGCATCCATACAGACGGACTTGACGGTTACGCTCGCGCTCTTGCAATTGAACCACGGCCGTAGGGTGGGGCGGCTGTATGCCCAAATATATCGCGGGTTCCGAGAATATAACAAACAGCATCGGCTTTTGTGTGCTCTTGGCGATCCGTGCCCAACTTAACCGATCTGTCATTGACGGGCTTGGAAAGCCAGGAGGATGAGAATGCCATTCGCCGAGCCAATCAACCGTGTGCCCCGAGCTCAGCCATTCTTTCTTGGCAATTTCAGCGTGCCCCCTCGCTGAGCGTTTGAACAAGAACGGCGTAGCGTAGTCCCATTTTTGCGGAAACGTTGCGGATTCAACCTGCAACGCGCTTCCTTTCCTCAGTCCGAGCAGTATCCCGCCATGCTCATTGTTCGTCCGGGTCTCGGAGAGATATTTACGTATCGACTGCACAACAGCCTCAGGCAAAAGCACTTCCGTCAATCACTTCGCCTCAATGACGAACATGCAGGGCAACGATCTGACGGCTGGGGAGAAACGGGCTTTTGGAAACGGCCACGCTCAGGATCGACCACCACTGTCCTCAATCTCTTTCCGGCCTTGCCATTTGCCCAATCGAGCACCGCCCTGTTGGCCAAACTCGCTGCCATGGTCGATGCGTCTACCGAAAACGGAATGTAAGAGCCGTCTCCACAACTGGCGGGCTGGAGGTTTAGCGCATCATGTTCATCCCCGGCCGGATAGCGCCAAGGACCGTCAAGTTGGGGTTTCAAGCAGCGAAAACATGCAAAATCATCGCCGAGGTTTAGAAAACTTTGAACGCCAGCACCGTTCATGAATATCCATGAGTGCAGGACAGCCTTCAGCCTGTCGCCATGCCTATGTAGGAAATTATCGTTTAGGGCTGCCTGTACATTCCACTCGCCGGTGGCATCTATCAGTAGATCATGCTGCTGAACGATCCCCCAGTTCGCTAATACATCACCTTCGATAGCGCTGATCTTTACATCGGGATGAAAGCGCTCCAGCTCCGTTTTCAGTGCAGTGGATTTCATTTTTCCGACATCAGAAAAACCGAGAAGGTGGCGACCGATGTTGCCAATACTCAGCATCTGATTGTCGATAAGCGTGATCTTCTTTCCGCTGCCGGCCCCACTTTGAACGAGCATGCGGGCGAGATGGCTGCCGATGGTTCCACACCCGACAAGCGCGATTGAAACATCCTGCATCTTTTCGCTTCCTAGATAGTTACGCGATGCGACATCCCTGATGCTGCACCAGCTACCGCTGTAGTGCTCAACTGCGATTTTCTCTGCTCCAGCACGTAACATTTCCGGGAGCTTTTCTTTACGAATTCTGCGATCCTTAATGGCAGATTTGAGAGGCTTCGGCATCTCCAGCGCAATTCCGACAAGTGCGTTTGGCGAGGCGAAGAATAGCATTTGCTCCGCGTATAATACGTCCTCCGCCTTTTCCCACCTCATCTCGGACTCCAGCTTTTGGCTCAAAAACCATTGCTTCAGTGACGACAGTGTTTTGGGAACACGGATTGTTTTGGAGGGGCTAATTGCATTCTTCGTATACCAGACTTGGCATTGTGCAGCGTGTTTTATCTCGTAACCAGCAATAGACGGCTCTTTCGCAACTGCTACGAAGAGGACATTGTCACCCTGTGTGGCAAAGAAAGATTTTGCGTCATGGATACCCGGGGCAAGATTTCGAGGAAGCATGATGCGAACGTCAAACTTCGAGTTCCAGTACATCTGGTACTCATCGACCACCTCCAAGAGGCCTCGCCCTCGGTAGGACAACTCGATGGTCCGCCTTACTTCTTCGAGGACGCGGAGAACTGCTTGTCCCGGCTCATACATGTCCAGTGGCAGCCCGGCTCCCGACATGTAACAGATGCCGTCCTCACTTTCGATATGCGCCAATATTTCAATCGGAACTTGAGACCTATCTAATAGGTAGGCCTTTGCCTTTTGCACGAACAGAACATCAGGCACCTCCAGTCGAATATCGACCTTTTTACCGTGAACGCTTACGCAACCCTCGTAGTCACAGGCACCAGGCCCTTTATAGGCGAAGCCGATTCTCTTGAGACTTGCATCGATGTGCTGGATCGCGCTTATTGGGTTCATCATCCGGAAGTAGAGGCGGTAACTCTGGGCGCGGCGACAACAGCGGGTTGCGCAAGCTGAATTGCGGCGATCTTCGATCCGATCTTTACCGCGTCGGGCCGATACGGAATTCGGCCCCCAAACCTGTTTTGCAACTTCTTGACCACTTGTTCCGCGTCGCCCGTTCGCTGGAGCGCTGAGATCATTTCTTCCCGTAGAGCGGTGGCCTGAGCAATTATTTCCTTCCTATCTTCGTCAGCCCATTCATTCAAACTAAATTCGGGCAGTACGGGATTGGGGATCTTTGCGTTGAAAAGATCAGGCAGTTGTTTTGCAACCTCCATGACAAGCTCGTCGTCTCGCTGCTCAGTTGGAAAGCCGCCGAAGTTGTTCAATGCCATCGCCACCGCCCTCATGGTGCAGAGCGACGATAAGGGCGATTTTTTCCATGTATAGTCCCTCCAGCCTTTGAAAAAACGAGAAAGGCGAATGTAAACGGGACCAAAGCGATCGCGCTGCGCCTGAACCCAGTCATGCAATTCCTGCGGGTCAGACCGTACCCAAGAACCATCTCGTTGAGCCAGCATTATTTTGTCCGACGGAAGCCGCGTCAGAGCTGCGGTTGCTCTATTCGTGAAAGCGTCCGCGAAGGCTATATCTGCCTTCATTAGCGCTTCTCTCAGGGTCTCAAACTTGTCGCGCGGTATAGAATAAATCGGGATATCGATGTGGGCTCCATGCCAAATTTTAACTCTCACGCAATTCTGTTTATGGAATGGCCCGCCCCTATCCCCAGCGTCTGTTATGATGCTGTGGTGCGAAGAAAGAAAGGAACGGGCCTATGAGCATAATGATCCTTGGAATTGATCTGGGCAAGAACTCTTGTAGCGTCGTTGGTGTCGACGCTACCGGCGCAATAGTTACACGTCGAACGATGCGTCGCCAGACACTGATTGATTACGTAACGAAACTCCCCGCCTGCATAGTTGCTATGGAAGCGTGCTGCGGAGCTCATCATCTGGGCCGCTTGTTTACGGGACGAGGTCACGAGGTCCGGCTGATGTCGCCGGAATATGTTCGCCCGTATATCAAAGCCCAGAAAAATGATGATCGGGATGCTGAGGGTATTGCCGAAGCTGCATCTCGACCGACGATGCGTTTCGTCGATCTGAAGAGCCAGGAACAACTGGACATCCAGACACTGCATCGGGTGCGTTCTCGCCTTGTGGCAGAGCGAACAAACCTCATCAATCAGCTTCGCGCAATTCTGCTGGAACGCGGGGTGATCTTTCCTGCCGGGCGGCGGAAACTGGAACTCGGCGTGGACAGCATGCTAGCCGAAGATGTGAAGTTATTATCGTCGCGTGTACAACAACTGGTTCGTGAATTACGCGCCGAGTGGCAAGAGCTCGACACAAAGATAGGAGCATTGAATACTGAGCTTATCCAGTTGGCACGCAATGATGCGGCCACGCGTAGACTGACGACTATCCCCGGTATAGGCGTACTCAATGCCACGGCTTTGGTCGCCGCTGTAGGTAATGCAAGCAGCTTTGCCAAAGCGCGCGATCTGGGTGCCTGGCTCGGACTGGTACCTCGACAGTACAGCACCGGCGGTAAACCCCGACTGCTTGGGATATCGAAACGTGGCAATACCTATTTACGCACTTTGCTCATCCATGGCGCTCGAGCGTCACTGCCATCGCTCTCAAAGAGTGATACGCCAACGGGCCGTTGGCTCAAAGCAATGATGGAGCGTGGTGTTCACCGCAACGTCATGGTTGTAGCGCTAGCAAACAAATTGGCGCGGATAGCATGGGCCGTTTTGCGTAAGGAAACAGGCTTTGATCGCAGTTGCCCTGCGGTAGCGTAATCAGACCGGCTAGGCAATGAGAACGCGTAGCCTATGAGGTTTGCAGGAAGGATCGTGAAGATGGCCTGACAGTCGAACGGCGTTTGGAAAGCCCGGTCAAAAAAATGGCATTAACTGCCGATCCGTTTATGGGGCTCTGAACGTGCGGATGTCCATCTTGGCCATGGGGGTGCTCATGAGACCGTATACGTTGACGCAGACTGATCAGAACATCGTAAAAATCCTATTGCAAACGGGGCGGGCCATACGTTTTTTGAGATTGACCAGCCTTTTAGATTGCAAAGAGGCGTAAGAGCCTCAACGACGAAATCAAACAGAGCTTTCGCCACCAGTGCCGGTTGTCCATTCTCAAGAAAGTCGACCGGCACATACATACCATCGTCAAGGTCGATTTCCTGATGGGATGTATGCGCAGGAACATTCAGTGTTCCATAGGCGAAACTGCCTTGCGTCATGAACTTAATCTCGATGGCCGGACGGCGGCGCCAACTGTCGCGATAAACGGTTCCTTCCTTCCAATATTTATCTGTGACAAGCAACGTCGAGGCCGCCGCCTTCAAAGTGGTGCGTATGTCCTGCCGCGCATCCAGCAGTGCTTTGCGTTCCTCGTCTTCGATTGTAAGATTGGCCAAATAGCTAGGCAACGCCTTGAGGCCACAAAACAGTGCATGCGCATTAGCAAGGGTCATGGAATCACCTAGTTTGATCACGTTTTGTTCAAGCTAGGTGTGGCGTGATCCGCTTACAAGCCTTAAGGTGCATATATGTACAGGATTCTACCAAAGAAAGTGATGTTCATCGGATTTGCTTGGTTTGTAGTCGGGCTTTTCCTGCTGCTCGGAAGCTTGCAGCAATTAATCACCTTTGAATACCGAATCTCTATCGTACCCACTATTGCATGGGTCGCCCTTAGTGTTCTCCTGCTTAATCCCGTATGGCGTTTTGCTTGGCGGCTCGTTCCGCCGTTGAATAAATGGATATTTCCCGATCTTAACGGAAAGTGGAAAGTCGAGTTTTATTCTAATTGGTCCCGACAGGTACAGCTTTTAGATGCGGCAAAATCCACTGAATATACCATCGATATGCGCGTTTGCGATGAGTCGGAACTAGCTGAGCTCAAGCCGCTCATTCTTGAAGCTGACATTTCTCAGACTTGGTGGTCTTTCGATATGCGGCTCCATAATCGGGACAGAAATTCGCCTATCGACAAATCCGACACGATCGCCGTCGATCCCTTTCCTAGGAAAGGTTTGCAGCCACCCGGCGTCCTGTATTTTTACGAGCAAGAAAATGATACAGCGAACGTGTCGGACTCGGATCGTTTTTTTGGCGCGGCAAGGTTGGTATACGATTTTGAAAAAGACGAACTCAGCGGCTTGGCTTGGACAGCGCGAATGTGGGATCGCGCCATGAATACGGCTGCGAAGGTGCGCTTCACCCGTATTTCCAAATAGATACGCATGGCTTCTTTACTCCTTTGCAGGATGCTCAGGGAGCCTGCGGTGTGTGTCCACGTCCTGTGATGTTCGCGGCGGGTATTATTCCGCTGATACATGTTTACGGCCGGATTTCTCTGACATCCACAACGGCGTTATCGGCCGCCGCGATGCGCAGCGCACATATAGTGCGGCGGCAAAACTTGTTCGGCTTTGGCTCATCAAATTAGACTGCGGCGAACTGAGTGGAGGCTGAACCCAGCGTCTTGCTGCTTACATCGTGGCGGCGGCCTCTACCAATGAAACATCAAACCGTTGCAACGGCACGTCCGCATTGGCATGGGGATGTGAGGTTAGGTGGGAACGCAAGCGTTCAGTTCTCGCGGGGAAAATTGTCCCAATATAAGGGCAGCGCCGCCATAAAGGTGTTGAAGTTCGCCGCGGACCAGCACACCTCCTGACCGTCTCGCACAAGCCAGTGAATGCCGTTCGCACACGTCATCTTGTCCCTGTCAGCGTAACTCAAATAGTGGATGCACTGCAGGAAGGTACGTTCGAAGCTGTGTCCGAAACAACTGTCGGCGGCATTGGAAAGGAGGCCCTCGATGTAGTAGGACGGTGCCAGGCCATCTTCCAAAACCTTGTCCTGAATCATTCTGTTCCGCATGTTTTTGAAAACTCGTACGGTGGGCTTGAACCAGGAAGCGGTCCGCTGGTGCTTTGCCGTGCAGTTATCCGAATGCTGCTTTGGGAAATTGACGATTTTGGTCCCGTCGGACTTCCAGAAGACAATACCCTTTGCATGACGCTCCCCGGAAACGCTTGGAAAAGACCAGTAGTGTCTGAATTCAGCAGCGGGCAATACATCAGCGTCCCTGCGGGTGCCGTTCCCGCGGATGTAAATCGCCTTGCCACCCGGTTTTACCACATCCCCGTAGTTGCGCTGAAGCCAGTCTGTGACCTCCTTCTTGAATTCGGCGTAGGAATAACTCGCGCTTCCCGGATAGCTCTGCTCGAAGCGGCTCTTGTCCGCTGTGTCGAGGTTGGTCACGTCGTAGTAGAACAGCGAGCTCGTGCAGATGACGATATCCACGTCGCTGTCGGACCGGATGTTCGTATCATTTCCATACGAGCCCTGTAGAAACGTGGAAAACGAGCGGTTGTGGTAAGGTGCGCTGCGGTCCTCCAACACGTCCTTTATCTCTTGGTATGTGGCCGCAGACTGCTGCACTGACCCTTGATGGGACCAATTTACTAGCGTTGCTTCAGGTATGGCCATGGGGACTCCTATTGGAGAAGGTCGTTAATCGCGGGTTCATAGTCAGCGAAAGATTCCCGCCCACGCTGACGAAGCTTGTTGAGTTTGGCTAGGTCGTGTTCCAGAAGGTCAGTCGCCATTTCGGGCTGTGAGAATGTCTGGTTGATTCTCATCGACGAAAGTTGCCCGAATAGCACCGTGTGCAACTGGGCCATCGACTGGGTGTTTATCTCCAGCGTCTTTTGTAGAAGCTTTACCGAAGGCAACTTTCCGAGCCACCAGCCGAGATGCCAGAAATGACTCTTGGGTATTGGGTAGACGCCGACTCCGATGCTAAGGAGCACGATGTCGGACTCAGCCACTTTGAATGCGCGCGTTGCATCGGCGACAGCGTAAAGGGCGGGATTGTTAGCGCAGAAGCCGCCATCACCCAGTTCAATCCGGTCTCCGGAGGAAGTCGTGACAATCTTCCGTTTGAAGAACGGATAGGCGGAGCAAGATGCCTGCACGGCGTCAGCAATGGTGCAGCCAAAACCCGGAACGAAGGTTGCAAGCCGGCCATGGGCCTGGCCGGCATCGGCCTTGAAGATCATAGGCTTTTCACTGAGCCAGTTCGTGGCCACGACGCCAACCCCAGTCTTCACCGCGTCAAACTTCGTTTCTCCGAATATCGCCGTTGCAAGCGTGGCCAGCTTGGCGGTCTTCGTTTCAGGCAGCCAAGGCTTCATCACCGTCGGGACGTGTTCCTTATACAGCTCGTGGATTTCGTCGACCGACATGCCTAGAGCCAGCATGGTGCCAATGATTGAACCGGTGCTTGTGCCGTAAATCAGGTCAAACACTTCGTGTAGCCGCCGGCCCGCCTTGGCCTCGACTTCATAAAGTACGCCCAGCGTGTAGAAGCCTTTTGCTCCTCCGCCGTCCAAGCTCAATATTCGGAATTTGCCGTCGCCCAGCTTTGACATATCATCCTCGCCAAGGTGATGGATAACAAAAACATGCCGCTTTGGCGCGTCAGGATCGATTAATCTAACCGCAGTCCCCCAAAATTTGCAGTTGTCTTGCTGTAGACTAGAAGCAGACATGGCCGACGAACATACTGTAAGGTTGTTGCCGCAGCCAGAGGCCGCCCGTCAGTACGCGCCTTGTATCGTGGCTCGGGCAGGTGACTAATAGAAGGAGACATCGGAGTTAGTGTCGCTGCTGATTTGCCGAAGGCGCGTGCGGCCGCGTGTCGCCCGGTCGGTGTAGTAATAGCCGGATAGCTCGAAGCTTTTTTTCTTGCCGTCCGCTATCAGGCGGATGTCAAAGATGGTTGAGCCCGTGTAAGTCCCGTACCCAGGCTCCTTGGGCTTTGTGCTATACGTGTAATACAGCTTAAACTGCCCACTATTGATGACCGGGGTCGCCTCGAGCGTCGAAGACCTAGCTGTTTCAGTGTGCATATCGATTTCCGTATTCAGCAGAAATTGCCTAATCACGGCCCGCGCCTGCAGCCTTCCCTTACCATCTTCAAATACGATTTCGCCTTCCCATACCCCATTCAGATCGGGGTAAAGCGACCCATTGAAGAACCGGGCGATCTTCCAGATCCGGCGGGAAATCCATTTCGATGTTAGCAGGAACGTTAAGACAAGTGCGATGGTCGGTGCGAGCGTGAACGGGCGCACCATCGTCAAGACCTGCGGGAAGCAACGCTCGATAAACGCATACAGCAAGAGGGTCAGGACCGTAGTCCCGACGGCCACTAGACGGATGAGGACAACGAAGTCGATAACCCGGAACACGTCAGGGCATTTCCGAGAAGATGCAAAGACGGGCTTTGCCGTTGCTCTTCGCGGCCAGCAGAGCAACGTAGGCTTCCCTCAACGACTGACCGACGCCCGCGGAGAACGTTAGATCTCTCCCACCAATGGCTTGGATCGAGGCATAGAGGTCGGCTGCGTTTGCGGTATCGGTGTCCGCCTTGTGCGCCACGACGCCGTCTGCTGCACAGAAAATCACCGTGTATCCAGAGCCAGTCAGAAGGCGCTCGATTTGCATTACCTTTTCGTGAACGAGTGCCACAAAGGCGCTTAGCCCTGCCGCATCGTTGGCAAGATGCTGAGCGGTTACTCGCCGGCCAATATCGTCTCCGTCAATGGAAATATATGTCAAGTCTGCATCCTAATCCCGAGCAAGCCATCTCACGCCTATCCAAGCAGTGATAGGCGAAATGCAGCGCCTCAGGCAAGTCAACTGTCTCCATTGCAGTAGGTTGCTTCACAACTTTCGAGCGGTGGTTCCTACGCGCTGACAACCGCCTCGCTTGCGTGGCCGTTCACGCGTTACGATATTATCCGGCTGGGCGGTCAGTGCGTCCTCTCTTCGCGACAAGGGTCAAGTAAGCGAGCCAACCGAAATTCATTATGGTTTGAGCATTCGGCTTAGATCGTTTTTTGGATTTCAGATTTTCAATTGTGATGAGCGCATATTAGCAGAGCCACGGACGCGCGCTAAGACTAACTAAGCTAAATTGCTAGTCTCTGGACCGCCCCACAGACCAATCGCAGGAATCGTTGGTTGCGTGCCCCCGCAACCAAATCATATACAAAGCCCCGCTCCAAAACGCGGGGCTTTTGTGTTTTGACAACCTCGCAAGGCAAAAGCCCGCTGTCGGGAAACGTGGGCCTCGAAGCGGCTGCGGCCGGATTGCGTTTTAACGGGAACCCTTTTCCCGAGCACGTCCGCCATGGAGTTGCAGCGGTGCCGTGAGATAAAGCAGTTATTCGCACACGGAAAAATCTTTCAACAGATTAAGCCTCGTGAAGGCGACCACTTCACGCAACGGTATTTCTCCAGTATTGATGCGTGCAAAGGTGGTGGGGAGACGGCCCGTCATGAGCACAGCAAGCGATGCGCGTTTCTGGGATCGGACGTCGCGGAAATATGCCTTGGGCAAGATCGCGGATCAGGCCGGCTATGAGCGCACGCTGGACCGGACCCGAGCTTTGCTTGGAACAAGTGACAAGGTGCTGGAGCTGGGTTGCGGCACGGGAACAACAGCGCTCAAGCTCGCAGGCGCTGTGCAGGGTTACGTCGCGACAGACTTCTCGGTCGGAATGATCGCGATTGCCGACGAAAAGCTTGCCGCTGCCCCGATCCCGGCTCTCACCTTCCGAACGGCGACTGCGCAGACGCTTGCCTCAGAGGCGGCGCGGTTCAACGTAGTTCTTGGTTTCAACTATCTCCATCTGGTTCGCGACCTGTCGGGCACGCTGCGCTCGATCCATACTCTGCTTGAGCCGGGAGGCTTGTTCATTTCCAAAACGCCTTGCGTGGGCGACATGAACCCGCTGATCCGGCTGGCGCTCTTGCCCGCGATGCGCGTGATCGGCATGGCGCCCTATGCGAGCGCCTTCGGGGCAACGGAACTGAGCCGGCAAATATCTGCCGCGGGCTTCGATATTCTTGCGGTCGAACGCCATGCCGCGAGGGGCAATGATAATCGTCCCTATATTGTGGCTCGCAAACGCATACAGCCATAAGGATCTCGCGCGGTTGCCCTTACGGTCGCGCCCCCCATTTCCAATTCCGGATTTCCGGCATGTCCTCACCATGTTCGCGCACGTAACCTTTGTGCAGGACCAGCTTCTCCTCGAAACTGTCGATCAGGGGAGCGGCGACATCATCGCTGATTGGCAGCCGCTTGACAGCGGCGATGGCCAGATGAAACCGGTCCAGTTCGTTGAGCACCGTCATATCGAAAGGCGTCGTCGTCGTTCCCTGTTCGATAAAACCGTGCACGTGGAAATTGGGATGATTGGTGCGTTTATAGACCAGTCGGTGAATGAGATAAGGATAGCCGTGATAGGCAAAGATGACGGGCCGGTTGGTGGTGAAAATCCGGTCGAATTCCTCGTCGGCAATGCCGTGCGGGTGGTGTTGCGGTGACTGGAGGACCATCAGGTCCACGACATTGACCACGCGGATGCGCAGATGGGGCAAGGACTGGCGCAGGAGATCGACCGCGGCAAGCGTTTCCATTGTCGGAACGTCCCCCGCGCAGGCCATGACGATATCCGGTTCCAGACCGTCCTCGGTTCCGGCCCAATCCCATATGCCGAGACCGGCTTCGCAATGACGCACGGCGTCGTCCATCGATAGCCATTGCGGCTCGGGCTGTTTCCCCGCCACGATAACGTTGACGCGATTCCAGGTCTTGAGGCAGTGATCGGTCACCCACAGCAGCGTATTGGCATCCGGCGGAAAATACACGCGGATGATATCGGCGCTTTTATTGGCCACCAGATCGACAAAGCCGGGGTCCTGATGCGAAAAGCCGTTATGATCCTGACGCCAGACATGAGACGTCAGAAGATAGTTGAGCGATGAAATCGGTTTTCGCCATTTCAGTTCGCGCGCGACTTGCAGCCATTTAGCGTGCTGGTTGAACATGGAATCCACAATATGGATGAAGGCTTCGTAGCAGGAGAAAAATCCGTGCCTTCCGGTGAGCAGATAGCCTTCCAGCCAGCCCTGACAGAGGTTCTCGCTCAGCACTTCCATGATGCGACCATCGGCTGAAAGGTGGTCGTCTATGTCGAGGGTTTCAGCCATCCATACGCGGTCGCTGGCGTCGAAGACGGCGCTCAGACGGTTCGAAGCGGTCTCATCGGGACCGAACACGCGGAAATTCTTTTCCGGCTCATTGAGCTTCAGCACGTCGCGCAGATATTCGCCGAGTATCTTGGTGGACTGCGCCTCAATCGCGCCCGGTTCGCTCACCTCGACGGCATATTGCCGGAAGTCGGGCGTATGCAATTCCTTGCGAAGCAAGCCGCCATTTGCGTGCGGATTGGCGCCCATGCGGAAATCGCCTTTCGGGGCCAGCGCGCGCAGCTCCGGCTTCAGCGCACCTTTCTCGTCAAACAGGTCCTCCGGATCATAGCTTCTCATCCAGTCTTCAAGAATTTTGCGATGGGCATCGTTTTCCCGGCAATTGGCAACGGGTACCTGATGCGAGCGCCAGAAATTCTCGACGACGAGCCCGTCGACTTCCTTCGGGCCTGTCCAGCCTTTCGGACTGCGCAGAATGATCATCGGCCAGCGCGGGCGATCCGGTGATTTTATATCGGCATTTTTCTTGATTTTCGCGATCTGCGTGAAGATCGTCTCGAGGGTTGCTGCCATCTGCTGATGCATGGCTTCGGGTTCGCTGCCCTCGACGAAGAAAGGCTCATAGCCGTAGCCTTTGAAAAGGCTGGCGAGGTCGTCATCGGAAAGACGCGCGAGGACGGTGGGATTTGCGATCTTGTAGCCGTTCAGATGAAGGATCGGCAGCACGGCACCGTCGCGTGCGGGATTGAGAAACTTGTTGGAATGCCACGAGGCGGCGAGCGTACCCGTTTCTGCTTCGCCATCGCCAACCACGCAGGCGACCACCAGGTCAGGGTTGTCGAAAGCGGCGCCATAGGCGTGGACGAGCGCATATCCCAGTTCCCCGCCTTCATGGATCGACCCCGGCGTTTCCGGCGCGACATGGCTTGGGACGCCGCCGGGAAAGGAAAACTGCCGGAACAGTCTGCGCATCCCTGCCTCATCCTCGCTGACGGTTGGATAGATTTCTGAATAGGAACCTTCCAGATAGGTGTTCGCGACCATGCCCGGACCGCCATGCCCCGGTCCGCATATGTAGATTATATCGGCTTCTCTTTCCGTGATGATGCGATTGAGGTGCGCATAAATGAAATTGAGGCCGGGCGTCGTGCCCCAGTGGCCGAGCAGTCTTGGCTTGATGTGCTGCGGCTCCAGCGGTTTGCGCAGCAGGGGATTGTCCATCAGGTAAATCTGCCCGACCGAAAGGTAGTTGGCCGCTTTCCAATAGCGATCTATCAGCGCAAGCTGCTGTGGTGTCAAAGGGCCTTGGACAGGTGCTTTGGTCATGCTGTGTCTCCTTCGCGGAATTGTCAGGCAGACGCGACGGGCACCGCTGCCGCGGTGTTCCGAAGGGCGTCCAGTGTCTGGGAGGCGATGATCTGTTCCTCATCGGTAGCAAGCACGAACGCCGCTACCTTGCAGGATGGTTTTGATATCCGAAAGGCATTGTTCTGGTTGGCGGAAGCGTCCATTTCCAAACCAAGCCATGAAAGACGCTCGCAGACCGCCTTGCGGATCGCGGGCTGATGTTCCCCGATACCTGCGGTGAAGATGAGGGCATCGAGACCGCCGAGCGTCGCGGCGAGCCGGCAGGTTTCGCCGGCAATGCGCGCGGTGAAAATATCGAGGGCTTCCCGCGCACGGGCATCGTCGCTTGCGAGCAGATCGCGCGTATCGCCGCTTATGCCGGACAGCCCAAGAAGACCGGAGCGATGATAGAGCAGGTCCGAAAGCGCGTCGGCTTTCATGTTTTCCTGCTGCAGCAGATGCAGAAGAACGCCCGGATCGAGCGTGCCGCAACGGGTCGCCATCGGAATACCGTCAAGCGTTGAAAAGCTCATGCTGGTGTCGACGCTTTTCCCTCCATCCATGGCGCACAGGCTTGCTCCGCTTCCCAGATGTGCGGCGACAATCTTCCCGCGGGCAAGTTCCGGCTCTTGCCGGGAAAAATTCTCGATGATGGATTGGTAGGACAAGCCATGAAAGCCATATCGCTTTATTCCGCGCTCATGGAGCGCACCGGGAACCGCAAAGCGCCTGACCTTATCCGCTATGGTCTGGTGGAAGGCGGTATCGAAGGAAGCCGCTTGGGGAAGATGGGGAAGGAGCTTGCGAACGGCCCTTATCAGAGCTGTGCTTTTCGGCTGGTGAAGCGGCGCGTAAATGGAAAGGCTCTCGATAGCCTCGATATGTTCGTCGTCCAGCAATATCGGCCCGGCAAATTCATCGCCGCCAAAGACGACGCGGTGGCCGATGGCAAGAATGTTTTCGGGGCTGACATGATCGGACAATCGCGCGAACAGTTCTTCCAGAATGCTGACGATATTCGCAGTCCCCGCAGAGGTCAGGGCAATGTCCAGCTTCACGTTTTCGCTGCGCAACCGAAAGGTCACAGGAGATGCGTTCAGGTCGATCTCGCCCCGCGCCAGTTTTCGAATTTGCTGTCCGTCGGAAGCGAATGTGCCGATCTTGACGCTTGAAGAACCGGCATTGAACGTAACAAGCTGCTGGTGCACGCCCGGCCTCTCCCTTGTTCGTGGCTGACGCATAACAAGATAGGGGAATGTTTCGGGCTGACGATATGTGCGGCGAAGATCATTGGGCGGAACCCGCACGCCGGACCGGCGCCGTGACAGTCATGCCACGGCGCCGTTATATCCGGATGAAATCTTCTGTTACAACTTTATAGGGAACAAAACCGCTCCGTGTTCATTTAATTCGAGCGTTCGTCCGGGAATCACCGGATGATTTACTGCGTCCAGGTTTCCGATCCTCACAAGTCGGGAGTTTGGGGGATATCGATTTTTCAACGATTGGAGTTCGTGATGGGGATTTTCGACAAGATTAAGAACGCGATTTGGGGAGAGGCGCAGGCAGCAACTCCTGCTACGGAAACGGCCACTTCGGCAGCGCCCACGCCAACCGCTTCGCCGAGCGCTGCTGCTCCGGCATCGTCCGCTCCGGCCTCGTCCGCGCCCGCTGCTGCTGGCACCGTCGACGTCGGCGCTATTCTTGATGCTGCCGTCGCCAAGAGCGGCCAGAAGCTCAACTGGAAGACTTCGATCGTCGATCTGATGAAGGCTCTGGGCCTCGACAGCAGCCTGGAACATCGCAAGGAGCTGGCCAAGGAGCTCGGCTATACCGGCGATACGGGCGATTCCGCGACGATGAATATGTGGCTGCACAAGCAGGTCATTCAGAAACTCAAGGATAACGGCGGCAAGGTGCCCGCCGGTTTGTAATCAGGAGGGTTCCCGATGGGAAGCGCAGGAATAGGCTGGATTGCGGCAATCATCATCGGCGGTCTTGCCGGCTGGATTGCCTCCAATTTCATGAACAGCAACACCGGGATATTCATGAATATTATCCTCGGTATCATCGGCGCAGCCGTGGCGAGTTTTATCTTCGGACTTCTCGGTGTTTCGTTCGGCGGCTGGCTGGGCTATCTGATCGCGGGCTTCATCGGCGCGTGCATTTTGATATGGGTCGGCCGATTGATAACTTAGCAAAAAGGCGCCGCGAGGCGCCTTTTTCGTATGCGGATCATTTCCGAGCCCGATGCTCCGCGAGAAAAATCCGGTCATCGCGATTGGAGCAGATCACCGCGAAGACGATCGCCAGGGCAGCCCCCAGAAACGTATCGAGGATACGTTCGGAAATCATGCCGTCGTGCGGGACTCCCGGTGTCGCCAGATAGGTCATCAGGAGCGCCATCGGCGTCACCAGGATCTGTCCCAGCGCATAATTGGTGCCGATGATGACCTCGGTGGCAAATTGCAGCCCGGCCAGAATTGCAATGACGGACCAGAGGCTGGGGCCTTGCGCGAGCACCAGCCACGTGAGCAAGGCGCCCAGAAGCGTACCCGCCATGCGCTGCAAGGCCCGGTTCATGCTGATATGCAGATGCGCGCCCTGCATCACCGCGACAGCGCCCATGGCAGCCCAGGCGGGATGCGCGGCGCCCAGAGCATGGGCGGTGAGGGCCGCAATCGCAGCGCCAAGCGCAATCCGGGCGGCGGCAATCAGCCGGTGCGAGGCCGGCCGCGGCGGCTCGGAGGGAAATGGCCGTTCCGGCGACGCCTGATGACGAAATTTTTCGGTCAGGGCGCAGATCAGGCAGGCGAGAACGGAGACGATTGCTGTCGCGGCGGTCCGTTCAAAAACATCGTGCAGCGATCCGACGGGTGCCATGGAGGCACCGGCTGCGAAGATGAATATGAGCGCGCCGGGCGGTCCGAATTTTCCGGTGACGGTTACGAAGGAGAATATGCCCGCAGAAAGCGCCAGCAACAGAAGCTGGCCGGGCAAGGGCAAACCGGCCCATGCTGCCAGCGACATGAAAAATACCGCCAGCGTCTGGCAGATCGCGCACAGGAAAACGATCCATTCGCGTTTTGCCTCGGGAGCGAACCGGCCAAACAGAGCGACGAGCGAGCCAAGCGAGGCAAAGCCGATCAGATGCGACCACGGCGACAGGCTGACCAGTGGAAGCGCGATCGCAACCGTGGCCGCAGCCTGAAGTCCCGCAAGCGACGAATTTCGGAGCGACGGCTGGCCCGCAAGAGCGATGCTTTCCCGAAACTGCTGTGGCTTCAACAGGTTACGGGCGGCATCGTACCGCCCGGAAAGAAAACCGTCCGCTTTCATTGTTCAGCATCCTGCTCGCGGTCGGATTGTATCTGTGACAGCCGGTGCTCGATGCTCTCGAAGCTGCGAAGCATGGTTTTAATGTCGTCGTCCGACAGGTCGGCCAGCATTTCTCTTTCACCCTTTGCCAGTTCCTGACGAATTTCAGCAACCCGCTTTTCCCCTTGCTCGGTCAGGTGAACCAGCCTTGCGCGGCTGTCCCTTTCATCGACGCGGCGTTCCGCCAGCCCCTGACGGCACAGAATGTCGAGAAGGCGCACGAGGCTGGAGCCATCTATCCCGACCAGTGCGGCCAGTTCCTTTTGCGTCAGGCCGCCGCCGGTCTGGTGAAGATGGACAAGCGGAACCCAGGTGGCATCGGTCAATCCGGCTTCGGCCAGCCGGATGTCGAGCGCACGCCGCCAGCGGCGCGCCAGCAGCGAAAAGCGAATGCCAAATTGCGAACGGGGAGTGTCTGAAATCATGCAATGATTAAGACACAAAATAATTTGAATTGCAAATCAAATTATAATGAAAGGACTGACGGGGAACCGCGGCGCGATTGCACAATGGCGCGGCGCTGAATGCAGCGCTCTGGAGCGCGGCGAGCGAAGACCGGAAAAGCAGTTCTTTCCGGGCGACAGAAGCCTTTCGAGCGCTTGCGACCGGCCCGCTGGCAAAACCGGCCAGACGCTCGGCAATCCGGTTGACGGGAATGCGTTAATTGTTCAGTTTTTATTGACCGGGTATATTAGGAAGACCGAACAAATAAATCCCGACACGGAGACCACATGGCCACTGAAGGACTTGGACAGACACTGGGGCCTGCTGTTGTCCTGCTCGCGGCCGGTGTTGTGGCGGTGCCGCTGTTTCGCAAGCTGGGTCTCGGTTCGGTGCTCGGATATTTCGCCGCCGGTGCTTTGGTCGGGCCGTCGGTTTTCGGCTTCTTCACCGATCCCGCGACGATCCTGCATTTTTCCGAACTTGGCGTGGTCATGTTTCTGTTCGTCATCGGATTGGAAATGCGTCCCGGCAAGCTCTGGGCAATGCGGCAGCAGATATTCGGTCTGGGTCTTGCGCAGGTTTTGGGCTGCATCACCCTTCTTACCGGCGCAGGCGTTCTTCTGGGCTTGCCGCCGATAACCGCTCTGATCGCGGGCTCCGGCTTTGTGCTCTCTTCCACGGCTGTCATCATGTCGATGTTGCAGGAGCGGGGGGAGATTGCCACGCCGGACGGTCAGAAGGCTGTCTCCATCCTCCTGCTCGAAGACCTGATGATCGTGCCGTTGCTGGCTCTCGTCGCGTTCCTTTCCCCTTCACAGCATGAATCGGGTGGAATCCTGGGCATTGCGACAGCCGCAGGCTCGATTTTGCTGCTGGTCGTTGTCGGGCGCTGGCTGCTCGATCCCTTCTTTTCCTTGCTCGCTCGCGCAAGGGCGCGCGAGGTGCTGACGGCCGGTGCGTTGATTGTTGTGCTTGGGGCTGCCTTGCTTATGGAAGCGAGCGGCCTTTCCATGGCGATGGGTGCTTTCCTGGCAGGGGTGATGCTGTCGGGTTCCAGTTACCGGCACCAGATCGAAAGCGACATCGAGCCGTTTAAAGGGCTCCTGATGGGGCTGTTCTTTCTGGCTGTCGGCATGTCGCTCGATCTTGGCGTGGTTGCATCGGACTGGCCCTCGGTTCTCATCTTCCTCGTCGCCTATGTGATCACCAAGGCAATCGGCATCTATGCTGTCGCCCGTATTTTCGGCTCCAGCCACCGCTCGGCGCTCGAACGGACGCTGCTTTTTGCGCAGGGCGGGGAATTCGCCTTCGTGCTTTATACATCTGCCTTTGGAAATGAGCTGATTTCGGCGCATGACAATGCGCTGTTCTCAACTGTCATCATTCTGTCGATGGCCGTGACGCCATTCGTTCTCATTCTGGGTTCCAGGCTCCTGCGCGAGGAAGCGCCATCTCTCGAAGGCGTTGAAACGGCGCGCAACCTGAAAGGCCGGGTGCTGATGATCGGCTTTGGACGCTTCGGGCAGATTGCATCGCAATTGCTGCTCGCACAAAGATCGGATGTCTCGATTATCGAAGCCGATCCCAATCGCATCCGCGAAGCAGGGCGGTTCGGTTTCAAGATATTCTACGGCGATGGATCGCGGCTCGACATTCTGCATCATTCAGGCGCGGATGAAGCGGAAATCATCATGGTATGCGTGGACGACCGGAAAACGGCTAACCGCATTGTCGAGCTGGCCAGGACGCATTTCCCGGCAGCAAAGCTCATGGTGCGTTCCTATGACCGTACGCATTCCATCGAGTTGTTGAAAGCGGGAGTGGATTTCGAACTGCGCGAAACATTCGAGTCCGCGCTGCTTTTCGGAAAGGAAGCGCTCTGCGAGCTGGGGCTGGACGATGTGGTCGCGGAGGATACGCTGCGCGATATTCGCTTGCGTGACGCGGAGCGACTCACAGCGCAGGTGCAGGGCAACATCTATTCCGGCACCGACCAGTTGCTGACAGGCGTTCCGGTTCCCGAACCTCTGACGCCTCCCGGCAAGATCACGAAACTTGCCGGCGATGCAACTGAATGACAGGATTGGAAGTGCGCCCGACGCAAAGCCGTTTCACACTTTCGCTGGAACTGCTCTAGTGACGGAGTGCCATCTGCAGCTCGGCCTGACGGCCCAGCATTGTCATCCATTCCGTATATTGCGGATTACGTTCGATCTGGCGTCCGTAATGCCTGCGCAATGCGCTGGTCAGCTCGCCTTTGCGGCCAAGCTGTTCGTCGGCAAAGCCGATCATCTGTGAATTCGGCCAAGCCTGCGGGCGAATGGCAACAAGGCGGGTGAAAAGGCTTTCAGCGCTCTCATCCGGATTGCCCTGCGCCATGAGTGAAACCATGGCCGCCGTCGAACGCGACACGCCCATATGGCAATGGACCAGCAGGTGGCCCGGCGCTTCCGGGTTTTGCGCAGCAAGAAATTCCGAGCCGAACTGGAGAATGGCGCTCATATGGTCGGGCGTCGGCATTGTGTGATTGTCGGCGGCGTTGATGATGTCGTGAAAGCGCAGCGTCACGCGATGATGCTGCTCGAAAGTCTGGAACGCATCCAGTTCAGGAAGGTCGGGATCGACCAGCGAAAGGACATGTGTGACTTTGCGCGCCCGCTGTTCGGGGAGTTCCTCGATCCCGCACACGGTCAACTGCGGGGCAAAATGCACGCTCATGCCAATCTCCTTGGATTTCGGTTATGCGAACTTGTTTATGAATCTGGCCATGAAATTGAAGCATTTTCTGGGCGCTCAATCCAGCGGCTATCCCGTGCTGGAGAGGCGTGAGCAGCAAGAGTGTGGCTCTCCCCTCGTATTCCTTTTGCAGCAACCACTTGCCGTGGCCGAACGGAGATCCGTGACCGCATCGGATGCCCGCCGCTCTAGCTGAACTCGCGATGTCTGGCGTTCTTTTGGGGAAGGGCGGCCTCACTTCCACGCAGGATCAGGTCGGCTCCAACCAGAATCTTTACCGGCGGCTGCGGTTCGGCAGTGTTGATCAAATCGTCGAGGACCGTGACGGCAAGATTTCCGATTTTTCGTTTGGAGACATCAACAGTTGTCAGGCCCGGTTCCATGGTCGCACTTTGCGGCAGATTATCGAAGCCGATCACTGAAACATCGTCAGGAATACGAAGTCCCTTGCCTTTCAGTGCCCGGATGAAACCATAGGCGATGATATCGTTCGTGCAGAAATAGCACTCGGCCAGATCGAGTCCTGAATGCAGCATCGCGCAGGTATCGCGATGAGCACCTTCATAGGTCGATTCAACCGAAAGGACATCGCGCTCCAGAACCTTCAGGTCCAGTCGCTGCATGTTCTTGAAAAATGCATCACGGCGAAGGCGGAAGTTTGTTGTCTCCGTATGGCTGGCAACGAAGCCGATCCGCGAAAGCCCAAGCTGCTTGAAGCGCGACAAAACCTTGAAGACGGCGTCCTCATTGTTCATATCGACGAAATTGGCTTCAATGACCTCATAAAATGTGTCGATAAAGACGGTGGGCAGACCAAGGCCCTGTATCATGTGGATGTCTGCCGCCGACAGCTCGGTCCCAAGCGCGATTACGCCGCGCACGGGTGCTCCGGCGAGCGATTCCGCCACTGCACTGATCGGTTGCCCGTCGAAGCTCACCACTTCTAGCGTGTAATTTCGGCGTGTCGCTTCCGAGGACATACCGTCGATATAGTCCGAGATAAAAACGCTGTGATCGCGGTTGACCGTTTCACCGTGTTTGGCAATCTTCAGAAAGCGGATCGTCTCTCCGCTGCTTGGCGCAGTCTTTGATGCGCGCGGAACATAGTTCAGCTTGGAAACAGCTTCGAGGACGCGCGCTCGCGTTTCGCCCGAAATTTCTCCCTTACCGTTGAGCACAAGAGAAACCGTTGCCGGGGAAACTCCGGCCGTCTCTGCGATGTCTCTTATCGTAAAAGACTTTTTCTTTTTCATGTGCTCCGCACGTTTGTAGGCAGTCGGTTGAGGATGGCAGGCTTCAGAAATGAAAGCGCCTGCGATTTGTATGACATCTGCTCTCGGGAACTTCAAATCCGTTAAGGGCATCAGATTCAATATGTTGCCGGCGTGAGCTCCAAATCAAGGATGAACGGGCTCCTTCTCCTTTCCAGCTGAATGCCCTTTTTCCATCATGATACGGGTCGATAGTTTAGTAAACAAATTGAACGCTTTTTAAACCGATTAGGGGAAAAATCCTCCACAGGCAATGGAAACTTGTAGATATTGCGCTTGACAGCGCTAAACCTTCTCGTCATTTATTTAGTGAATAAAAATTCTATTTACTAAACATGGTGGGAGGAGACCATGCAGAAGACAAGCAATCAGCTTGCCATGCTTGTTGTCATTAATCTGGGATTGCTCGCTCTTGGCGCGTATATCTCGGGAGGTTCCTTCCTTTCCCTGTTCAATCTGCAATCCATGGCCGGCCAGGTGCCGGAGATCGGACTTCTGGCAATCGGTGTCATGCTGGCCATGTGCGCTGGCAATGGCGGGATTGATCTTTCCGGGATCGCGCTAGCCAATTTGGCTGGTGTGCTTTCCGCGGTGGTCGTGTCGGTGTTCATCTCCAGCGCCGAAAACCAGATCGGTTTCAGCCTTGCCTTCATCGGGCTGGCGCTGGTGATTGGCCTCGCTGGCGGCATCATCAACGGCGTATTGATCGCGCGTTTCAATATCACTCCGATCCTTTGCACGCTCGGCACGCAGATGGCTTTCACGGGACTTGCGGTTGTTGTTTCGGGTGGACGCGCGGTCATGGTCGGCAGCCCCGATCTTCTGTCGCGGATCGGCAACGACATGTTTCTGGCAGTTCCGATCAGCTTCCTCATCTTCATCGCCATAGCGGCGTTGATCGCTGCGGTCGTGCGCTTCACGCCCTACGGTTACTGGCTCATGCTGATGGGAACCAATCCGAAAGCCGCCGTCTTCGCCGGTTTCCCGCGCAATGGGGTTCTGGTTGCCACCTATGCGACCAGTGGCCTGCTGGCGGGGTTGGCTGGCGTCATCATCGCTGCACGCAATGTTAATGTGAAGTTCGACTATGGCAGCTCATATCTTCTGGTCGCCATTCTCATCGCCGTCATGGCGGGTGTTAAGCCCGAAGGCGGCTATGGCCGGGTGATCTGCGTGGTGCTGAGTGCGGTCGCACTGCAGCTTATGTCCAGCCTGCTCAACTTCGGTGGCCTTTCCAATTTTGTCCGCGACTTTGCCTGGGGCCTGCTGCTGCTCGCATTCCTCGCAGTCGGAAAATACGACATCGCGGGATTCTTTACCCTCGGCAACCGCCAGAAGGGGAACATCGGTGCGCATCCCTCAGGCACCCGAGCATAGACACTGGGGGATAATAAGTGTGGAGGAAATAATGAAAGCAAAAACAAAAAAACTGCTCGCTGGCACGATCATTGGCGCGGCTGTTGTTGCAGGCAGCGCCGGCACGCTCGTTGCACAGGAAAAGCCGGTTATCGCAACCGTCGTCAAGATCAGCGGTATTCCGTGGTTCGACCGCATGAATACCGGTGTCGAAGCCTATCAGAAGGCAAATCCCGATGTGGTCGCAACGCAGAGCGGTCCTGCAACGTCTGACGCCGCGCAGCAGCTCCAGATTGTACAGGATCTCGTCGCCAAGGGCGTAAACGCTCTGGCAGTCGTGCCGATGGACCCGGCTGTTCTCGAAGGCACCTTCAAGCGCGCCATGGAACGCGGCATCGTTGTGGTGACCCATGAGGCCGACAACCAGGTCAACACCATGGCCGACGTTGAAGCATTCGATAACGCCGACTACGGCTCTGCCCTCAACGAACGTCTGGCAGAATGCATGGGCAAGAGCGGCAAGTGGACCACTTTCGTTGGCTCGCTCGGCAGCCGCACGCATATGCAGTGGGTTGGCGCTGGCGAAGAAAATGCCAAGAAATATCCTGATATGCAGCTTGTCGATCCGAACAATGAATCCTTCGACGACGCCAACGGCACCTATGAAAAGGCCAAAGAAATCCTGCGCAAGCACCCTGACCTGAAGGGCTTCCAGACCTCTGCCGGCAACGATGTTCTCGGCGTCGGTCGTGCGATCGATGAAGCTGGTTTGAGCGGCAAGGTTTGCCTGGTCGGCACTGGTCTGCCAAATCCGTCGGCTGATCTTCTGGAATCGGGTGCGATCACTGCAATCGGCTTCTGGGATCCCCAGAAGGCCGGTATGGCCATGAACGCGCTTGCCCGCATGTTCCTTGAAAAGAAGGAAGTGAAGGACGGCACCGATCTGGGCGTTGAAGGCTATAACAGCGTCCGCGTGAAGAAGGGTGCAGGCGAAGGCCTTCTCGTCATCGGCAACGGCATGGTTCTCGCTGACAAGGCCACCTACAAGGAACATTTGTTCTAAAAGCACCACAGCAGGCTGACCGGTCATCGCATGTGGACGTCGTTCAGCCACATGCGACGGTGTCAGAAGCCCGGATGCTCTGCTGCATCCGGGTGCCTGGACCGAGTGAACCACTAAAAAAATCAAGACATTAGCGGGCGGCTGTTACAGCCAACCGATCCTACAGCCAGCCCGGTTGCTTTTGTGATCCGCGCGGCGACAAAGGAATTCAACGTGTCAACCAAGACGACGAATGGGACGAGCAACGACCGGTCTTCGGATCGTTATCTCGAACTGCGCAACATCCATAAGCGGTTTGGCGGCGTTCACGCGCTGCGCGGCATTGATCTGACAATCGACCTTGGGCAGGCCTATCATCTGCTGGGCGAAAATGGTTGCGGCAAGAGCACCGTCATCAAGATCATGTCCGGCGCGCATGCACCCAGCGAAGGCGAGATTATTCTCGATGGCAAGACCTATGCGGCGCTGAATCCGATCCAGTCGCTCGCCGCCGGCATCGAGACCGTCTATCAGGATCTGTCGCTTATTCCCAACCAGACTGTTGCCGAAAATGTAGCGCTGAATGAGCAGCTCGTCGAAGGCAATGGCCGACTGTTTCGCAGGGTCAAGCTTTCGCAGCTTCGTGAGACCGCGGAGCGCGCATTGAGCACGGTCGGTCTTCCGACCGATAAAGCCTTCCTGAACACGATCGTTTCCGAGCTGCCGCTTGCCACGCGCCAGCTTGTTGCCATCTCGCGCGCCATTGCAACGCGGGCCAAGCTCGTCATCATGGACGAGCCAACGACATCGCTGACCCGTCGTGAAGTGGACAATCTGATTGAAGTGGTCGAGCGCCTGCGCGCCGAACGCGTTGCCGTGCTTTTCGTGACCCACAAGCTTGATGAATGCTATCGCATCGGTGGCAATGCGGTCGTTTTCCGCGATGGCCAGTGCGTGGCACAAGGCCCTATCGAAAACTACACCAAGAAGCAGCTTTCCGAACTGATGATCGGCAGGGAAATCGATGCGGAGCGTTATCGCACGGCGCAGCCCGGCGATGCCGAACTGCTCAAGCTCGAGAGCCTTACCGCATCCAGCTTCAGGGATATCGGCTTTACGCTACGCAAAGGCGAAATCCTCGGCATTACAGGCCTTGCGGATTCCGGCCGTAACGAGCTTGCCATGGCGATCACCGGCGTTATGCCTGCCGACAGAGGCTCGATCCATCTGGAAGGGGCGATAGCTAAAGTCAGCACCCCGGCGGAGGCCATTGAGCGTGGTATTGGCTATGTGCCGGAAGACCGGCTTGCAGAAGGCCTTTTCCTCGACAAGTCGATCTTTCAGAACGAAATCGCGCTGATCTTCAAAAAGCTCTGCAACAGCCTCGGCATCGTCGATCAGAAAGAGGGCCGGAATATCGCCGCTTCGCTGATGAAAGAGATGCGGCTGAACACCACCGATCTCGACCTGCCGGTTGGCGCGCTTTCGGGCGGCAACCAGCAGCGCGTCCTGATCGGCCGCTGGTTGAGCATTGGCCCGAAGCTGCTGGTGCTGCACGGCCCGACCGTCGGCGTCGATGTGGGATCGAAAGACACGATTTACCGTGCAATTCAAGCGCTGGCCGAGGCCGGCATGGGCCTTATCATTGTCAGCGACGATCTGCCTGAACTTTTGCAGAATGCAGACCGCATTCTCGTCATGAACGCGGGCAGCATCGTGGCAGAGTTCGATGCGGCACAGGCCACCGAAGATCAGCTCTATCAAGCCATGATGTCGTCGCAGAAGGAATATGTCCAATGAGTGCGTCGCAATATCAGCAGGATTTGGGCCAAAAGGATTTGGCTCGCGCCCAACCTTTCAAGCTGGGTGAATTCATTCGCAGGCGCCCGGAATCGATCACCTTCTTTCTGCTCGTGGCAATCTGCACGATTGTTTCAGTCATCAACCCGGCTTTCCTCCAAGCATCTACGCTGATCGATATTGGTCGTGCGAGTGTGGTGATGGGGCTGTTCGCACTTGGCGTTTTCATCATTCTCGCCGCAGGCGGCATCGATGTTTCGTTTACGGCCATTGCTGCCACCACGGTCTATTCACTGACGCTTCTTGTGCAGTCTTATATGCCGGAACTGCCGATCATCTTCATCATTCTGATGGCGATCGCGGGCGGCATTTTCCTTGGGGTTCTCAACGGTCTGCTGGTGCATCACCTCAATGTGCCGTCGTTGATCGTCACCATCGGCACGCAATATCTTTTCCGCGGCTTCCTGCTTGCCTTTGTCGGCACCGTCTGGATCATGTCCCTGCCTCCGACAATGGGTGCCTTCGGTCGTCTGCCGCTGTTTCAGTTTGAATCGGCAACCGGCGCCACCATCACCATGCCGTTCTATTTTCTGGTGCTGCCCGCGGCTGCAATCCTAACCTGGTGGATATTGAACCGTACCTTGATGGGCCGCGCGATTTTCGCGATGGGCGGCAACAGCCAGATTGCTGCCCGCCTTGGCTATAATCTGCGTACCATTCATATCTTTCTGTTCGGCTATGCAGGTGGTCTGGCGGGGCTGGCGGGCATCATCCATGTCTGCGCCAATCGCCAGTCGAGCCCTTTCGACTTCGTCGGGACAGAGATCAGCGTCATCGCCGCTGTGGTTCTGGGCGGCGCGCGCATCACCGGCGGAACCGGCACCGTCGTCGGCACACTTCTCGGCGTGCTGCTCATCACCGTCATAAACAGTGTTCTGGTGCTCGTGGGCATTCCCAGCACATGGCAGCGTCTCGTCGTGGGCTGCTTCATCCTGCTGGCTGCAGCCTTCTTCGTCACCCGCCAACGCAAGAAATAACCCGATACTCTCAAGAGGAAATCATGAAGAAATTCCTGAACGATCCCGTCAATTTCGTGGATGAGATGCTCGAAGGCATCTATCGGGCGCATCCCGAACTTACATTTGTCGACAATGACAAGCGTTGCATGGTTACAGCCAATACCAAGCCCGGCAAGGTCGGTATTGCGACGGGCGGCGGCTCCGGTCACCTGCCTCTGTTCCTCGGCTACATCGGCGAAGGCATGATTGATGGCGCGGCTGTCGGCGGCGTGTTCCAATCGCCAAGCTCGGAGCAGATGTATCAGGTCACCAAGGCTATCGATCAGGGCGCTGGTGTTCTCTACATTTACGGTAACTACAGCGGCGACATCATCAATTTCGATATGGCCGCAGAACTTGCCGATCTCGATGGCATCACCGTGAAGCAGGTTGTCGGCAATGATGACGTGGCTTCCTCTGTTGTCGGTGAAGAACACAAGCGTCGCGGCGTTGCCGGTATCTTCTTCGTCTATAAGGCTGCCGGTGCAGCTGCCGCCAATGGCCTGTCGCTCGACGAAGTGATGCGACTTGCGGACAAGGCGCGCCTGCGCACACGCACGATGGGTGTAGCTCTTTCCAGCTGCGTTGTGCCGGAAATCGGTCACGCCACCTTCTCCATCGGTGAAGACGAAATGGAAATCGGCATGGGCATCCATGGCGAACCGGGCATCAGCCGCAAGAAGCTTGCCAGCGCAGATGCAGTCATCGACGAGTTGATGGAGCGCATTTTCGCTGAACAGACCTATGCCAAGGGCGATGAAGTTGCCGTGCTGGTCAACGGCCTTGGCGGCACACCGCTGGAAGAGCTTTACATCATGTTCCGCCGGGTTTCGCAGCTGTTTGATCAGCGTGGCGTCAAGGTCAGGCACGTTTGGGTCGGAGAATTTGCCACTTCCATGGAAATGGCCGGGGCATCGGTTTCGGTGCTGCACCTCGACGAAGAACTGGAACCGTTGATCGCGGCTTCTGCCAACACGCCATTCTTCAAGCATTTTGCAGGTTGAGGAGCAGTCATGAACGTCATTACTGCATCTGATCTCATCAGTCTTTTCGACAACTGGAAGCAACTTTTTGCAGAACAGCGCGAGTTCCTTATCGCGCTGGACGGCAAGGTTGGCGACAGCGATCTTGGCATCACCATGAGCAAGGCTTTTGCCGCCGCTGCCGAAGCTCTTCATGCCGAAGGCGAGGCGGCAGGCATCGCGAAGCTTCTGCGCACGGCTGGCGTCACCATGGCGCGCGTTGCGCCATCCACTATGGGCACACTGACTGCAACCGGCTTTTTGCGGGCGAGCAAGGCCTGTGACGGCATTGACGCGCTGGACACGGCAGAGATCGCCGCTTTCTGGCGCGCCTACCGCGATGGCATCGCCGAGCGCGGCAAGGCGAAGGTCGGCGACAAGACACTGCTCGATGTGCTGGACCCGATTGCTGTAACGCTTGAAGCCCAAACCACAGCGGGTGCCTCGCTGGCAAATGCGCTTGCTGCCGCTGCCAAAGCCGCCGAAGATGCGCTGGAAGCGACCAAGACGATGGTGGCCCAACACGGCAAGGCCGCAGCTTTTCAGGAAAAGACTGTCGGACTTCAAGATGCAGGCGCGACGGTAGGAATGCTGCTGATTACAAGCATGTCAGCTTTCGTTTCCGCTAGCTAACAAACAGGCTGATACTCCTACTACATGGAAAAGCCCCGGGCCGGACGCTCGGGGCTTTTGTAATTTCCGGCCGATGCTGGTCCGTTGTATCAGGAGTTTCCGACAGGCAACTGGTTCAGCAAGGCAAACAGAATGGCCGAAAGTATCGCCGCGGCGGGAACCGTTACCACCCAGGCTGCGGCAATCGTCAGCGCGTGAGAACGGCGGACCAGCTTGCGGCGGCGACGCTCTTCAACCGGGATGGATTCAGGCGGCAGGGCTTGACGAGCCTTCTTCAACCGGCGTTCCGTATCCCATTCGCGAAAGAACCCGACGCCAAAGATCGCACCGATGGCGATGTGGGTCGAACTGACGGGCAACCCCAGCCAACTGGCCAGAATGACGGTAATCGCAGCCGAAAGCGACACGCAATAGGCCCGCATCGGATTGAGCTTGGTGATCTGGTTGCCAACCATCCGGATAAGTTTGGGGCCAAACAGGCACAGGCCAAACGAAATGCCACAAGCGCCGATCAGCATGACCCAGAGCGGAATCTCGACACCTTCATTCAATGCGCCGGTCTGTGACGTCTGAACGATGGCCGCGAGCGGCCCGACGGCATTGGCCACGTCGTTTGCGCCGTGGGCGAAGCTTAGCAGCGCCGCCGAAACGACCAACGGGATGCTGAACAGCACTTTGAGTGACTTGTTGCGATTTTCGAGCCCCTGCGACTGGCGGCGAATGACCGGGATCAAGGTTAGCCAGCTTGCAAGCCCGAAAGCCACGCCGATCATCAAGGCGACTTCGATCGATATATCGACCAGCTGTTTCAGCCCCTTCATGATGAGATAGGTTGCAAAAGTGCCAGCCATAACACCGACAAGGATAGGCACCCATACGCGCGCGGCCGCGATTTTATCTGCACGATAGACAATGCGGGCCTTGATCAGCCAAAGAAAGCCGGCGGCGATGATCGCGCCCAGCACAGGCGAAATAACCCAGCTTGCCGCAATGGCGGCCATCTGCGACCAGTTCACCGCCCCAAAGCCAGCCGCAACGATGCCCGCGCCGACGACGCCGCCGACAACCGCATGGGTGGTCGAAACCGGAGCGCCGATCCAGGTGGCAAGATTGACCCAGAGCGCCGAGGCGAGCAACGCTGCCATCATCGCCCAGATGAACATGACCGGGGTTGCAAGCGTATCGGGCGCGATGATGCCGGTTGCAACCGTCGAGACGACATCCGCGCCTGCAATAAGCGCGCCCGCACTTTCAAAAACGGCAGCAATCGCAATCGCGCCACCCATGCTCAGCGCATTGGCGCCCACTGCCGGACCCATGTTGTTGGCAACGTCATTGGCGCCGATATTCAACGCCATGTAGGCGCCAAAGACGGCTGCTGCGACGACGATGAGCATCTGGCTGGAATGACCAAGCAGCATCGCCGCTCCAAGCCCGGCAAGCATGATGAAAACAAGAGCGATGCCGGGTGCCACGAGTGGACGGGATACATAGCTCGCCGCCGTTTCCAGCTTGGCGAAGCGGCCAAGGTCACGATCAAGAGTCTCCAGATGCCGAGCTTCGAGATCTTCGTTTGCCATGATTTACTCTTGATTTCTAATAGGGCGCACCGGGTAACGCGGTCGCTGGAGGATCGATCCATTGCAGGAATGTGACAGGTGTTTAAATGCGGCGATTTTCAAAAGTCAATGATTCGAGTCCGCGCCGGCTGTGAGGTGCTGGCGGGGAAAAGGAAATAAGCCGGAACTAATTTGTTGCGCGACCTTGTTTTGGACAAGATGTGCACCTATATGGGGATCACGGCATTGCTCAAGAGCGCTGGAACGCATCTGTCGCTCGCAATAGCCTTCATCGCTTGATGCTTTTGACCACGGATGTACTGGCACTGGTAGGAAAGCGATGATCAGGAAGGTCGGTGCGTTTTCGCCCCGGCCTTTTTTGTTGTTTGCGGTTTTCGGAGAAAATGACAAACGGCCTGCTTGAGGATCGAGCAGGCCGTTTGTCCAAAAATCAGGCAGCGAGTGCTTCGTCTTCCGAAGTCGGAACTTCTGAAATCGTCTTCAGGACCTGCGAAGCGATCTGGTACGGGCAACCCTGCGAGTTCGGGCGGCGATCTTCCAGATAGCCGCGATAGCCATCCCTGACGAACGAGTGCGGAACGCGGATTGAAGCGCCGCGGTCGGCAACACCGTAGGAGAACTTGTTCCACGGCGCGGTTTCATGCTTGCCGGTCAGGCGCATGTGGTTGTCCGGGCCGTAAACGTCGATATGGTCCTGCAAATTCTTCTCGAACTGCGCCATGAGGGCCTCGAAATAATCCTTGCCTCCCACTTCACGCATGTATTTGGTCGAGAAATTGCAGTGCATGCCCGAGCCGTTCCAGTCGGTGTCGCCGAGCGGCTTGCAGTGGAATTCAATGTCGATCTCGTACTGCTCGCAAAGACGAAGCAGGAGATAGCGGGCGATCCACATCTGGTCGGCGGCGTTCTTTGAGCCCTTGCCGAAAATCTGGAACTCCCACTGGCCCTTGGCCACTTCCGCATTGATGCCTTCGTGATTAATGCCGGCATCAAGGCAGAGATCGAGATGTTCCTCGACGATCTTGCGGGCGATGGAACCGACATTCTTGTAGCCGACGCCCGTGTAATAAGGACCCTGCGGCGCAGGGAAGCCCTGTTCCGGGAAGCCGAGCGGACGGCCATCCTTGTAGAAGAAGTATTCCTGCTCGAAGCCGAACCATGCATCGTCGTCTTCGAGGACAGTTGCGCGGCTGTTGGACGGATGCGGGGTGACGCCGTCCGGCATCATGACTTCGCACATCACGAGCGCGCCGTTCTTGCGCGCCGGATCGGGATAGATCGCGACCGGCTTCAACACGCAATCGGAGCTGCGGCCTTCGGCCTGCATCGTCGAGGAACCATCGAAACCCCAGAGCGGCAGTTGTTCAAGCGTCGGGAAGGCGTCGAATTCCTTGATCTGCGTCTTGCCGCGCAGGTTCGCAGCCGGCTTGCATCCATCGAGCCAAATGTATTCGAGCTTGTACTTGGTCATCGCTAGTCTCTCTGTGTCATCCTCGGTTGATCGACCACCACAAGTCATGCGGTGTCGCGCGGCTCGGTGTTCGATTTAAGAGAGGCAAGGATCGTGCCAGTTTTGAATCGGCTGCATTTTCAGGGCGGAAATGGCAAGCGCGACCGGGCGGACAGGATTCGCGCAATGTAAGCTAAGATTATCTGCTCAAAAAACAGGCAAAGGATTACAATTTCATCACGCCGGTTATTCAATTTGCATCATCCCGATCCCGCTACATGTCATATGGAAGGAGAAAACCGGGAAACTCAAAGGGATAAAGCAAAATCGAACAGGCGGACAGAATAAGTCGTTGGACGCTCCAGCCACCATTCTTCACCTTATCCTCAAACAAAAGGGGAGTGACTGATGGCTCGTTCGATCAACAGAAAATCGGCTTTTCTGGCAAGTTTAGCGTTGAGTGTTTCGGCAATGACTGTTTTTACGGCCAATGCTGCGGAAATTACCGTGATGGGGTATCGCGGCGCTTTCCAGGACAATTACGTCAAGGCCGTCATCGAACCGTTCCAGAAGGAGCATCCCGACATCAAGGTCATTTACTACGGTGTGCAGAATGCAGCGACATCGCTCGGCAACATGCGCGCCCAGAAATCCTCACCCCAGACGGATGCGGTGATTTACGATCTTTCGGTCGCCAAGATTGCCGATGAGGAGGGACTGGTCGAAAAGCTCGACCCGGCATCGCTCAAAAATTACGCGGATGTGGCCGATCTCGGCAAGGAACTCGCTGGTTCGGCAATTCCGATCACATATGACACGCTTTCGCTCCTTTATAATCACGATGCATTTGCCAAGGGTCCACCGGATAGCTGGGAAGCGCTTTGGGACAAGCAGCAAAGCGGCAAGGTCATCATCCCGGCACAGGGTGGCGGCGATATTCAGGCCATCCTGCTGACGATCATTGCGAACCGCCTCGCCGGTGAAGACGATTATACGAAGACCGTGGACCCCGGCGTCGACAAGCTGGTGGAACTGGCGCCGGCCGTGCAGACATGGGAACCGAAGCCCGATGCCTATACGCTGGTTGCAAACGGCACGGCGACCTTGTCCATCGGTTATAATGCGCGTGCCCAGTTCTATTTCGACCAGACCGGCGGAAAACTTCAGTCGGTCGGGCCCAAGGAAGGAACAGCCGCGCAAGTGAACGTCATCAGTGCGATTGCCAACGGCAAGAACCTCGATGCAACCAGGACTTTCATCGATTATGCGATAAGCCCCGAGGCACAGGCCCGGTTCGCCGAGATCATGTTCTATGCGCCATCGAACACGAAGGCGGACGTGAACGGTGAAACGAAAAAGCGTATTCCATTCATGGACCCGGCCCAGCGTGAAAAGCTGATCCCCGTCAACTGGATGACCATTGGCGATATGCGCGACAAGCTGCTCAATCCCTGGCGTCGCCAGATCATTCCGGCTGGTCGTTAAATCCCTACCTCACCCTGAAATTCACGCTTCCGCCTCGTTTCGCCGGGGCGGCAACGATCCCTTACAGGTTTCGATATGGTAGCAGAAAGCTCATTTCTACAGTTGAAGGCCCTCACAAAGCTTTACGGTAACAACTACCGGGCTGTAGACGATCTTCATCTCGATCTGCCGCGCGGAAAACTGCTGGGCCTCCTCGGTCCATCCGGTTGTGGCAAGACCACGACATTGCGTATGATTGCCGGTCTCGCCTCGATTTCTGACGGCAACATCCTGATCGACGGCAACGATATCTCGCACAAGCCGCCTCATCAGCGCGATATCGGTCTGGTTTTCCAGAACTATGCCCTGTTCCCGCATATGACGGTGGCCGAGAATGTCGCTTTCGGTCTCGATATGCGCAAGGTCGCCAAGGCTGAGGCGAAGAAGCGGGTCGAAGAAGCACTCGAAATGGTCCGGCTTCCCGGCTATGGCTCGCGCAAGCCCAAGGAAATGTCCGGCGGCCAGCAGCAGCGCGTGGCGCTGGCGCGCGCGCTGGTCATCCGCCCGCGCATTCTTCTGCTTGATGAGCCCCTGTCCAATCTGGACGCGAAGCTGCGTGACGATATGCGGATTGAAATCCGCGAGATTCAGAAACGCCTCGACATCACGACCGTTTTCGTCACGCATGACCAGGTAGAAGCACTGACAATGTGTGACGTCGTCGGCGTGATGGATAGCGGCAAGCTGGCACAGCTCGGTTCGCCGGAAGAAATCTATGAAAAGCCGTCCTCCCTGTTTGTCGCCAAATTTGTCGGTCGCGCCAATGTCCATGATTGCGAGATCGTAGACGAAAATGTCTGTCGTCTTGGCAGCGCCACCTATCGCTGCAACACGCATGGAAAGTCGCGCGGGGCAGGGCAGATTGCCATTCGTCCGCATCGCATCAATCTCACGCCTAACCGCGATCGCAATCTTGTTAGCGTCGTAACCAACAGCGCGCACGGTGTGGTCGAGCGCACGACCTATATTGGTGACATCGTTCAATATGACATCGAGATCGAAGGCGCTTGCCTGAAAGTGGAGGTGCCCACCGCGAGCGCGGGACATGCATTCCATACCGGCGACCGGCTGCTGTGCGAATGGAAACCGGAAGACATGCTGGTTTTCGGGAGCTGATGTCATGACAGCGATCACATCGACCGACATCATCCCGGCAAAGTCATCGAGGCGCAGGCGCTACAGTCTTGTGGCCGTTGCACTTCTTCTGCCGATGGCCTTGATCAACCTCATCGCATTCATCGCGCCGGTTGCGCATCTGGCGCAGATATCCTTCCTGCAGAGCGAAAGCGGCGGTGTTCTGACGGACCGCTACACGTTCGAAAACTACATTAATTTCTTCACCGACAGCTTCAATTGGGGTCTGGTGTTCAACTCGCTCTGGCTGAGCGCGTTCATCACGCTGGCAACCCTCATCTGCGCCTATCCAATTGCGCTTTTCCTGCACCGCGTTTCGCCGGTCTGGCGCAACTTTCTTTTCGTGGTGACGGTCTCGCCGCTGCTCGTCAGCAGTGTGGTGCGCACCTATGGCTGGATGGTGCTTCTGGGCGATCAGGGGCTCGTCAATGGAGCCTTGATGAACCTCGGCATCATTTCCTCTCCCCTCAGGCTCGTCAATAATACGCTCGGCGTATTCATCGGCATGGTGGAAATCCTGATCCCCTATATGGCGCTGTCGCTGATTGCCGGTTTCGGACGCCTGAACGCCTCGCTTGAGGAGGCCGCTGCATCGCTTGGCGCCAATGCCTTCACGCGGTTTCGCCGGATCATCCTGCCGCTCACCTTGCCGGGTATCGCGCTTGGCTGCCTGCTTTGCTTTGTGCTGGCGATCAGTTCCTTCATCACGCCGAAATTGCTTGGCGGCGGGCGCGTGTTCCTGCTGGCGACGGAAATCTACGATCAGGCCGTGATCCAGCTTGAATGGCCGCGCGCTGCCGCAACCTCCGTCATTGTCCTGATCATCTTCGGTCTCGCCTTGATGGTCTATTCCCGCATCGCACGTCGCATCGACTGACCGGCAAGGAGAAACGAGATGATTGGTTCAACTTCATTGCCATTTCGCCTTTTGGTCGGCCTGCTCTATCTGTTTCTGCTGGCCCCCATTCTGGTCGTCGTGCCGCTGTCGTTCAGCAACGACAACTATCTCACTTTCCCGCCGCAGAGCTGGGGCGTGCGCTGGTATGCGGAAATGCTGCAGCACGAAACGCTTATCCAGGCGTTCTGGATCAGCCTCGGCATTGCATCGGTCGTGACCGTCCTGTCGCTTCTGGCGGGTATTCCCGCGGCCTATGCGATCCGCCGTTACCAGTTCCGTGGACGCGAAGCGGTGCTGAACCTTTTCACTGCGCCGCTGCTTCTGCCGTCCATCGTGCTTGGCCTCGCCATACTGCTGGTCTTCGTGAGACTGGAACTGCTTGGAACGTTCACCGGTCTGGTGATCGCCCATCTGATCGTGACAACGCCTTACGTCATCCGCATCATGATAACGGCGTTCTCGACCTTGCCGCCATCGGTGGAGGAGGCGGCTACGATGCTGGGCGCATCGCCGTTCACCGTGTTTCGTCGCATCACCTTGCCGTTGATGATGCCGGGCTTGGTGGCAAGTGCGGCTTTGTCCTTCCTCCTGTCCTTCGATGAGGTGGTGATCTCGCTCTTCATCACCGGACCGCGCATGACGACGCTGCCGGTCGAAATCTTCAACTATGTCGAAAGCCGCACCGACCCGATGACCGCTTCCATCTCGGTCGTTCTGATCGCGGCGACGCTGCTCATCATCTTCGTCATCGAGCGCACACTCGGATTGTCACGCACAATCGGCAAATAACCTCCCAACTGAAAGTGACTGCAAGCATGGAAAATATCGCCCTCTGGATGTCGCAACCGCATTTCAGCTATCTCGAAATTGCCCGGACCTGCGGCTTCTCATCCTTCGTTCTCGAACTCGAACACGGTACCTTCGACCTGTCGACGCTGGACCAGTTTCTGGCTTTCACCAAGGCACAGGATCTCTCCACCCTGACCAAGGTGCTGGCACCGACGCCAGAAGCCATCCAGCAGGCGCTGGACTTCGGATCGGATGGCGTCATCGTTCCGCATATTCTTGGCGTGGAACATGCGCATCAGGTGACAAAAGCTGCAAAATATCCGCTCGTTGGCACTCGCTCTTATACCGGTGGTCGCATTTTCGGCTACGCCCGCCCGGCAACCGATGCTTTCGAAAAAGAGAACAAGCGCACCAAATGCTTCGCCATGATCGAGACGGCGGAAAGCCTTGCCGATGTCGAGAAGATCATTGCGCTCGATACGGTTGATGGCCTGTTTCCCGGCCCTTCGGATCTAGCGCTTGCGCGGGGGCGGGGAGCCTACGCTTTCAATGATGACGACAAGGCTGACCTGCGCCGGTGTGCCGCCGCTGCACGCGCTGCCGGGAAGCCATGGATCATGCCCGCCTGGACGGAAGCCGAACGGCGCTTCGCGCAGGAAGAGGGTGCCGCGATGCTGGTTGTCGCCACCCAGAACATGACGCTTCGCCAAGGCATGGTTTCAACCGTGAACATGCTGAAAAGCGAAGCCCTCGTTGCTTGACGATCACCTGAACTGAATACGCATTCATTCGCTGGAGGAAAAAATGAAGATTAGCCTGATCCAAACGAGCCCGCAGACCGACAAGGCGGAAAACCTGCGCATTACGCGGGGATTGATGGAAGAAGCCGTGCGCACGGATTCTCCAGACCTGGTCGTGCTTCCCGAATATTTCGAATATTATGGTGGCAGCCCGGAAGAAAAGCTTGCAGCCGCAGAGAGCGTTCCCGGTGGCCCTGCCTACAAGATGGCGCAAGATTTTGCCCGTGAGCATAAGGTCTTCGTTCATGCCGGAACCCTGATGGAAAAGGTTCCGAACGAAAAGCGCATCTACAACTCCACCTTCGTCTTCAACCGCGAGGGCAGGGAGATTGCGCATTATCGCAAGATCCATATGTTCGACATCGTCGGGCCGGACGGCACGGCCTACAAGGAATCCGCCACCGTCAAGCCGGGCGAGAATGTCGTCGTCTATGATCTCGACGGGTTCAAGATCGGCTGCGCGATCTGCTACGATATCCGTTTTGCCGAACTCTATCTGGAACTGGAAAAGGCCGGTGCCGATGTCATCGTGCTTCCCGCCGCATTTACGTTGCAAACCGGCAAAGACCACTGGGAGGTGCTGGCACGTGCCCGTGCCATCGAAACCCAGACCTATTTTGCCGCCTGCGGCCAGACCGGCAGCACGGTATCGAACGGCGAGCGACGTCATACCTATGGCCACTCGCTGGTCTGCGATCCGTGGGGCCATGTCGTGGCGCGCGCGTCCGATGGTATCGGCTTTGTGACGGCGCGTATCGAACGCGCGCAGATTGAACGTGTGCGTTCGCTTATCCCCATGGTCAGCCATCGCCGCATCGGCAAGCAGTTGCAGGCCTGCGCATAGGAGGGACCCATGTATACGATCAATCCCATGCCGGAACAGGTGCCCGAAAGCGATCTCAAGCTCCTGTCAGGCGTCGAAACGGCTACTGTCGGACACTGGCGGTTCTTCGGCTTCATGCACCGCTCTATCCAGCCGCTCCTCCCCAAGCGCCGGGTGGTCGGCACCGCTGTCACCATCGCCATACCGGGTCCCGATTCCACCCTGCTTCACCACGTAACCGGAATGCTCCGTCCCGGCGATATTCTGGTGGTGGACCGGATGGGTGACGACCGCTATGCGTGCTGGGGCGGCGGTGTGACCATCGCGGCAAAGGCCTCCGGCGCTGTAGCAGGCATCGTGGATGGCCCCTGCACGGACCTGACGGAAATTGAGGATTCCGATTTTCCGATGTGGGCAAGGGGCATCTCGCCTATCACCACGCGGCTTTATGATCTGGGCGGCGGTATCAATATTCCTGTCTCCTGCGGCGGTGTCGTCGTCAATCCCGGTGATGCCATTCTGGCCGATGAAAGCGGGGTTCTGGTCCTGCCGCGTGAAGAAGTGAACGCCGTCGCTTCGCGCGCGCTCGACATACAGGACAAGGGCAAGGCACGCGAAGCGTCGGTGAAGACCGGTCTCAAGCTGGGTGATGTTTCTGGCGCCACCAAGAAAGTTCTCGCTCACGCGGGAGGTTGATCTGACGGGGCCGGTTGCGACCGGCCCTATCATTTGTGAGATGGAAGATGACTATTTGCTTATTTTCATCCCGCAAGTGTCTTAGAAGGAAAGGACGAATCTGGTTGCCCGAAGCGCAATAAGGGACTGCAAGAAACACGCGCGGGTGACTGAAATGGGAAGGAACCTGCCCGTCCATGAATATCCGTTTTCTGGAAACGGTGATCTGGCTGTCGGAACTACGCAATTTCCGGGCGACGGCGGCTCGCCTCAACATGACGCCGGCAGCAATATCCAATCGTATTGGCGCCATGGAGCAGGAATTGGGTTTCCGGCTCTTCGATCGCGACGCCCGCGACGTCAACCTGACGGCGGAAGGCGAAGCTTTTGTTGAGGGGGCGCGTGATGTCGTGCGCCGTTACCATGATCTGGTGGAAAGCCTGAGCCCGCAAAACGGGCTCGAAGGAACGCTGAAGATCGGCATCGTTCCAAGCCTCGCCATGACCATATTGCCGGGTATTCTCGATATTGTCCGCCAGCGTTATCCGAAGATACGCATCTCGATCACTACTTCATCTTCGAAGGGGGTCGTGCAGAAACTGGAGCAGCGCGAGCTCGATATCGTTTTTGCCATCAAGCCCGAACCGACACCCAACCTGCGCATTGTCGACATATGTACTTTTGGCATGTTCTGGATAGCGCGCAGCAATCAGTTTCCGGGTGGCGCGGAAGATGTTCTGTCACGCGATGATCTGCTTGGCTGTAATCTCATTTCCTATGAGAGCGGCTCCTATAATTATCAGCAGATCATCAATTATTTCTCGGAAGAACGGCTGAAAGACGCAACCGTTCACTACTCCAACTCGCTCACCACAACGATCAACATGATTTCGGCGGGCGTCGGAATTTCCGTCATTCCGCCGGTGGTTATCCAGAAAGAGCTACGGACCGGCGAGCTCCAAGTGCTGAACACTAACGCTGTTTTCCCCGCAACCAGCTATAGCGCCATCTATCTCGAAAGCGCGGCGACACGTCTGATCACGCTTGTGGCCAATATCGCCCGCGAAGCCGGCCGAAATTTCAGCGGCAATTTCAGCGATAGTCTTGCCTATCAGGATTAATGCGTTTGGATTTCATCCTCGTAGTAGAGGCTGATGCTTTATTCGGCAACCCGATGCGTCGCCTTAGACCCTCGCATTTTTGCGCATGTCATCAAGCTGTCTTAGAGACGAAAACAACGATTCCCGATCGCGGAGATGTTCTTCATAGAGAGACAGGAAAAAGGCGTTCGTCGTTACATGCGGCCCGGGTGCGGACCGGGCGCGGTGCAGGCTGTTATTGGCCTTGCGCTTGGCGTCTTCGACTTTCGCCTGCAATTCCTGAAGCATGCGCGAATTGCCAAACGCATGAAAACCGGCTTCCGGTGCACTCGAGGCGGCGGTATTGGATGTCGAGTGAATCATGGTCTGCATCTCCGATGGCAAGATATAGAGCTGATCGTGACGTCCGTTTATGATATAATCGTGGTGCAAACCGTACGAAATTATACTCTTGTGATGGTATGTTTCGGGCGCCGCTTTCAGGATAATTCCATTTCGTGCTGAAAAAACTTCTAGCACTGCAAGCGCCTTGGAAACGAGGCACTCAATGCCAAAACCTCCAGGAAATAAGGAAAAAACTCATAGCTGAGCAGCGGCCAAACAGATTTCAGGTCATGCAGGGATATCAATCAGCGTCGTGATTTATGAAAGGGAGCATATCGACGGTGTCGATTGGAGGTGACACCCGGTTAGCGGGTTCACTTCTTGTGGGTCTCGATCCAGGTGATGCCGAAGACGACAGCGCTGACGGCCAGGATCGCTACGATCTCAATCCAAAAAATCAACTGCATGGCCATGTCCTCCAGCATGGTTAACAAGAACCTGACGAAAAGGTTTCATTCACGCTGGCTACCGCACTTCACAGGGCGCTTACAGCGTCCGTGATGCTGCCGCAATCGAACTGTCTCGGATATGGGCAGCGTTTCGATATGCGCGCGGAGTGAGCCCCGTTTCCAGCAAGAAATAGCGGTTGAAATTGGAGAGGTTGTTGAAGCCCGCTTCAAAACAAATATCGGTTATTGCAAGATCCGTTTCTACCAGCAAGGTTCGCGCCCGCCACACCCGAACAGAACGGCTGTAAGTCGAGAACGTCATTCCTGTCAGCCGCTTGAAAGCGCGGGAGAAAGACGCTGTGTCGAGGCCGACAGCTTCGGCGACATCCTGCATCTGGCGGTCAGGGTTGGATTGCAGAATCTGGATCGCCTGATCGATACGCCGATGCCGCTTGTCGGAGGCTTCGCTATAGAGCGATACGAAATGCTCGCTCGCAAGGGGGCGCTTTTGCCCAGCGCTATCGATTGCATTCAATATATCAAGAAAAAGGCCCAGGCCCGCTGCATCCGATTGCCGGTGCAATGCCAATATCATTTCCCCGATATCGAGCGCTTCGTGACCTGTGATTTCGATCCCCCGCCGGGATAATTCTTTCAGGCGATGCAGCACTTCGAATTCAGGGCAAACCGACCGAACCTGAATAAGTGCATCGGCATTGAACTGGAGTACGAGATCACGGCCCGGAATGGATGCCGCGCCCGGCGTAATCCAGTTATGGGGCAGGTTCGTCCCGGTCAGGACAAGATGCCCGGGCTGAAATGGCCCCACGTAATCGCCAACATAGGCCAGACCCTGTGCTTGAGGAATATAGTGGATTTCCCACTCAGGATGATAGTTCCAGATGCATATCGGATTGGGATAGTCGTCGCGGCGGATGAGATAGGACTTCCCGCCCGGCAGCGTGATGCGCTCTCGCGTGGCAGCATAGGCGTTCGGCAGGGAGGACGAAATTTCCGATGATAGAACCATGATATCTCACCGCATAAGGCGCTATAATATCAAAATAGTATCAATTATTGACAAAAAGCAAACTAGTCCCTTCTCGCCGTTTTTACAAAATTCAACCCACAGGATGCGGGGAAGAGGAGCATCCGGTGGAACATAATGGGAGGAACGACATGCTACGTACATTTTTGCGTACCGGTTGCGCTGTCATAGCGCTCACTGCCGCATCCAGCGCCATGGCGGCTGCGGTTTGCAGCAAGGATGTAAGAGTTCTGGCGCAACCGCGCGATGGCCTTACTTTGCTTGAAGACTATGTGGACGAGTTTGAGGAACTCTCCGGCGCCGGTTTTGAAATTAGCTATCTGAACGAGAATGACCGCCGCGCCAAGTCACAGGCGGATGCATCGACCGTAGGCAGCTACAATGTCTACTATGTCGATGAAGCCAATCTCGCATTGTTTGCATCGTCGGGCTGGATCGTTCCGCTCGAAGGCTTTTACCCCAAGGAAAATGATTACGACGATTTCGACGCCGGCATGCGTGCGGCTGCCACTTATGACGGCAAGCAGTGGTTTGCACCAGTTCAGGGCGGCGGCGACCTGATGGTCTATCGTACCGATCTGCTCGAAAAAGCTGGCCTCCAGCCGCCAAAGACCTGGGACGAATACAAGGCAGCTGTCGCCAAGTTGCATGATCCGGACAATGGCGTCTATGGGACCGCATTGCGCGGACAGCGCGGCTCGGGCGCCAATGTCTGGCGGTGGATGCCGCTGTTCAAGGCAAATGGCGGCGAATGGTTCAAGGATGGCAAGCCTGCTTTCAACTCGGACGCGGCAGTGAAGGCAACTGAGGAATATCTCGATCTTTTCAAATATTCCGCTCCCGGCACTCAGACGGGTTCGTGGGACGAATCCACCGGTGCTTTCCGGGCAGGCAAGGTAGCAATTATCATTGAATCGGCTCCCCTTGGCGGCATGTCGGTCGATAAGGCACAGAGCCAGGTGGCGGACAAGGTCGCCTTCGCGGTTCCGCCAACGCCTCTTCCGGGAGCTGGCTACGCGCATGGATTTGCAATTGCGTCCAAGGCCAATGCGACGGACGAGGATAAGGCTTGCGCCGGACTGTTCGTGGCATGGGCGACCTCCAAGGAGCAGGAAGCCCGTCGTCTGGCAGCGGGTCAGCCCGGTGAATTGACACGCACCAGCACCTATCAAAGCCCGAAATATGCCGAGACGTTCGGACAGAACCTTGCAGATGCAATGGCCGCTACCGGCGCTCGCACGACGGTAACTTTCTGGCAGGATGCACGCTGGCAGGAATTGGGCAATCAGTGGGGCATCATGCTGGAAGAACTTATCACCGGCAGCCGCAAGGATGTCAAAGCGACGCTCGACGAGCTTCAGTCATTCGCTGAGAAGCTCTAGGCATCGCGCGTTCGGGGCGGTTTTGCGGCCACATCGGTCGAAACCGCCCCGCCTCCCAAGATGGGTACTGCCCTGAAAGCCACGTGCGCCTCACGCTGCCGGGCCGTCCCAGTCACCGCCTTCAGACAAGGAATGTTCATGCAACGTGGACGCTCGCTCCCATATCTTTTCCTTGGGCCAACCCTGCTCATTCTCGTCATTCTGGCGCTGGTTCCGACTGTTTTTGCGATTGCGATTTCGCTGCAGAACAGGACCTTGTCACAGCCAGCGGCTGAATATGTCTGGTTTGCGAACTATGCCGCTCTGCTCAGCGATCCGCGTTTTCTCAACGCATTGTGGGTTTCGCTGAAATGGGAAGTCCTGACCGTGGCACTTACCATGCTGACCGGCATCGGGCTTGGTATTGCGATGTTCGAAGCCGCCAGCCCGCGCCTGCGAAATATTCTTTGCGTCCTGTTCATTATTCCTGTGTTGTTGCCGCGCGTTTGCGCAGCATTCGTATGGAAGTTTGCTTTCCATCCACTTTACGGCGCCCTGACCTGGCCTGTCCGTGAACTGACCGGGGCCACGCCCGATATACTTTCCACGCCAGCCGGCGCGCTTCTTGCCGTTGCTTTCGTGGACGTCTGGCAATGGGGGCTGTTTTTCGCGGTCATCATCCTGAAACTGCTCGAAGCGTTGCCGGTCCAGCCTTTGGAAGCGGCTCGCATCGATCGCGCCAAAAGGTGGGAAGTCCATCGCTTCATCACCCTTCCGATGCTCAAGACGCCGCTGATCAGCCTTCTGCTCGTCAAGGCCATCGAAAGCCTGCGTTCTTTTGATCTGGTTTATGTCATGACGCGGGGCGGTCCGGGCATTTCGACCGAAACGCTTGATATGTACGCCTATTCGCAAGGCTTCATCGAGTCCGGAAAAATCTCCTACGCCTCGTCGATGGCCGTCATCATGATGCTGCTGACCATCGTCATTTTCACTGTCGCCTGGAAGAGACTGAACCGATGAAGATTTCGACCATCCTTCTGCGCACGGTCCTTGTCTTTGCGGCAGCGCTTGTTGTGTTGCCATTGCTGTGGACTCTGCTCAATGCGTTCAAGACCAACGCCGATCTTCTGGTCAGCACGCCGAAAATTCTCTTTCAGCCCGTATGGGACAATATGAGCTATGTGCTCAATCGTCGTTCGGTTGCGCGTGCGCTTACGAACTCGCTGATCATCTGCTCGGCCGCTGTCGTCATTGGCGCTCTGATTGGCGTACCCGCAGCCTATGTGATCGCGCGATACAAGAACCGGATTACAGCCGAAGCTCAGTTCTTCGTTCTGTCCTTGCGTTTTCTGCCGCCGGTGGCAGTGGCCATTCCGATGCTGGTGATCTGGCTTTCGCTTGATCTCTACGACAGCCGCCTGTCTCTCATCGTAACCTATCTGATCATTACTGCATCGATTACGATCTGGTTGTCGGTTCCCGCGTTCGAGCGCGTGAGCCTCCATGTCGAGGAAGCGGCCCGGGTCGATGGATTGGGACGTTATGGAACTTTTTTCCGAATTGCCCTGCCTATAGCCCGATTTCAGATATTCGGCGCCATCGCTTTTTCCTTCGTACTGGTCTGGAATGAATTCCTGCTGGCAATGATGCTGACGACGTCTCGCGCCAAAACATTGCCGATCATAGCTTCTGAAATGTCACAGCTCGGCATGAATGTGCCATGGGGCATTCTCAATGCCGCTGTCGTTCTTCTCTCCCTTCCGCCTTTAATTCTGCTTGGGCTTCTTGCTGGCGGATTAAATGCCGTCTTCACCAAAAAACAAAATCAGGAATGATCCGATGAAAGCACTTGTTCTGGAACGCATCGGCGAATTGAATCTGCGCGACATTGAATTGCCAACCGACATGGGGCCGGATGACGTTCGCATCAAATTGCACACCGTAGGGGTGTGCGGGAGCGATGTGCATTATTACACGCACGGGCGTATCGGGGATTTTGTGGTCGATCAGCCCATGGTGCTTGGTCACGAGGCGGCAGGCACGGTGGTCGAGGTCGGCGGGAACGTGAGGCATCTCAAGCCGGGAGATCGGGTCTGCATGGAGCCGGGCATTCCAGATCCGCTCTCGCGCGCTTCGAAGCTTGGCCTCTATAATGTCGATCCTGCCGTGCGTTTCTGGGCAACGCCGCCCGTCCACGGAATCCTTTGCCCCGAAACTGTCCATCCTGCAAATTTCACATATAAGTTGCCGGACAATGTCTCCTTTGCAGAAGGCGCGATGGTCGAGCCCTTTGCGGTCGGTATGCAGGCGGCAACGCGGGCGCGCATCAATCCGGGCGATACGGCCGTCGTGACCGGCTGCGGGACTATCGGCATCATGGTTGCGCTTGCGGCCCTGGCAGGAGGCTGTTCTCGCGTTCTGATCTCGGATTTCTCGGAAGCCAAGCTGCAAATTGCAGAATGCTATGACGGCATTACCGGCATCAATCTTGGCGAAACCAACATCGTGGAAGCGGTCAATGATGCTACCGGAAATTGGGGAGCGGATATAGTCTTTGAATGTTCAGGAGCCGCAGCAGCCGTCCGGGACTTGTTCAAGATAGTGCGCCCGGGTGGCGCGGTTGTGCTGGTTGGCCTGCCCCCCGAACCCGTCCCGTTCGACATTTCGGCGGCGACGGCACGGGAATGCCGGATCGAAACGGTCTTCCGCTATGCCAATGTGTTCGATCGCGCTCTCGCACTAATCGCCGCAGGCAAGGTTGACCTCAAACCGCTGATCTCTGGAGTGTTTCCATTCGAGCAATCCATTGCCGCTTTCGATCGCGCGGCAGAGGGTCGTGCGGCAGACATCAAGCTGCAGATCATCCTGGACGGGGAGAAAAACTGATGTCCACCGTGGAATGCCGGTCCATATTGAAGCGATATGGTGCGCAGGAAGTCATCCGCGATTTCAACCTTGAAATCAGCGATCATGAGTTTGTAGTTTTTCTTGGGCCCTCCGGCTGTGGAAAATCCACGATCTTGAGAATGATTGCCGGGCTTGAGGAAATCACAGGCGGCGATCTTCTGATCGGCGGCCAACGGGTGAACGATCGCGATCCGGGCGACCGCGGTATTGCCATGGTGTTCCAGAACTACGCGCTCTATCCGCATATGACTGTTCAGGAGAATATCGTTTTTGGGTTGGAGCGCGCAGGTATACCGAAGCAGACGATAGTTGATAGGCTGAAGCCGGTCGTGGCCGCTCTGGGACTTGAAGTCTATCTGGGACGCAAGCCGTCCGAGCTGTCGGGCGGCCAGCAACAGCGCGTCGCAATCGCCCGCGCGATGATAAAGACGCCTGAAGTATTCCTCTTCGACGAGCCGTTATCCAACCTTGACGCAAAATTGCGCGGAAGCCTTCGGGTCGAGATCGCCAATCTCCATCGCGAACTGAAGACGACCAGTATTTATGTTACTCACGACCAGCTTGAAGCCATGACATTGGCGGACCGGATCGTGCTGATGAAGGATGGGCGCATAGAGCAGATGGGAACGCCCGAGGAAATCTATGAGGCGCCCGCGACGCTTTTTGCCGCCGGATTTATCGGTACGCCCAATATGAATTTCTTCGAGCTGAACGCTGATGAGGAGAAAATTGCCGACGAAACCATAAGCCTGCCGCGTCCTTCCGGCTTGAAGCCGGGTCCGGTAACGGTCGGCATCCGTCCGGGAGCATTCCGACTGAACGAGGCTGGAGGCCAAATTCGCGGCGAGATCGAACGCAACGAATTTCACGGCGAGAACCGTCTGGTTACCATTCGGGCCGGTAAACACATCTTCAGTATCGCCGTACCAACTTCCGTGCGCCTGCGGGAAGGGCACAATATCGGGCTCGATGTAATTCCCAACAGCTTGCATCTGTTCGATACACATACGGGTTTGCGTAGCTCAATATCCGGCGGGTAGCAGGATGGAACTCAATTCTATCCCGGCGCTATTCAGCCAAAAAAGCGACCTTTAGGAACCGCTTTTGTTGATTGCTCCCGCTGGCACGTATTCTTGGCAGTTAGCGCACTTCAAGTACTTCGCCGGTGCGGCGGTCTATGACTACACGCATCTCATCGTCGCGACGGTCTATTCCGCGGACAACATAAACGTTCCTGCGCCTTGAGATGCTTTCGACTTCGTCCATCCCTTCGCTACGCGCGATTCTGGCGGCCCTGCGTTCGCTGATTTCTTCGCGGCCGTAGCGTCGATTCCCATCCGGATTGACCTCTATACCGTTGGGACCGATTTCAATGCTCTGCGCATGTGCTGGAACAGTTGGAATGAGAGCCGAAAATACCAAAGCTGCGATTGCTGGGAACTTGTACATGGCAGTTATCCTTGCTGGTTTCTCGCCCGCCATCGACATCAACCGATAAGTCCGCCGCCGGTTCCCATCGGAGGCGGTCAACTCCTTCTAACACTCCGAAGTTATTGTGATGAGAAGTGTCATCGGTCTTGCTGCGTAAGGTCGGTCTAGGCACCTCAAACCGTCAGCGTTTCCCTCTATCTTGCCGTCTTGACAGTATTACATTCACGGCACTACGCTACAGTAACACGACAGATTTTTACTGAAGTGAGGGGAGGAATTCATGACTAAAAGTTCAATTATTACAGGACTGGGTCGGGTTTCAATTTCACGGCGCCAGTTTATAACATCGAGCGCATTGGGCGCCGGTGCTCTGCTTCTACCGTCCTTTCCGTCTTTCGCGGCGGACAAGCCCAAAGTCGGTCTGGTCATGAAGTCGCTCGCCAATGAGTTCTTCAAGCAGATGCAGGCAGGTGCGGAGGATTACGCTGCCAAAAACACCGACAAGTTCTCTTTTGCCGCCGTCGGCATGAAGGACGAGCGGGATTTCGCTGCCCAGGTGGATGCGGTCGAGAATTTCGTCACGCAGCAGTTCGATGTGATCGTGCTTGCCCCGGCGGATTCCAAGGCCATGGTGACGCCGGTCAAGAAGGCTCTGGAAGCTGGCATCAAGGTCATCAACATTGACGTGGCGCTGGATGAGGAGGCAAAAAAGCAGGCCGGTGTCGATCTTGCCTTTTTCGGTCCCGACAACCGCGAGGGTGCGAAGCTCGCTGGCTTGGCTCTGGCCAAGGAACTGGGCAAGGGCGGCAAGGTGGTTATCCTCGAAGGCAATCCCGAAGCCGACAACGCCAAGGAGCGCAAGAAGGGGTTTGACGATGCCGTGGCCGAGGGCGGCCTGACGCTGCTCGATTCCAAGACCGCGCATTGGGAAACGGAAGAAGCCAACACGCTGATGACCAATTTCCTGACGCAATATCAGGACATTCAAGGCGTGATGGCAGCCAACGACTCCATGGCGCTCGGCGTGGTGAAGGCGCTGGATGCGGCTGGAAAATCGGGGCAGATCAAGGTGGTGGGCTTCGACAATATTCCCGCCGTCCAGCCTTTGATCAAGGATGGCAAGATGCTTGCCACTGTCGATCAGTTCGGTGCGCAGATGGCAGCGATGGGCATTGATTACGGCCTCAAGGAACTGGCGGGCGAGAAATTTTCCGGCTGGGTCAAGACGGATATTAAACTCATCACCGCCCAGGATCTCTAAAAAATTGCCAATCATAGGGCGGCGCGTTAGGCGCCGCTCTTCTCCACCCGGCAGGCAGGAACAGACATGCAGTCAGCCGACGCCATTTTAAGATTGGAAAATGTCGGCAAGACCTTTCCGGGTGTGGTTGCGTTGAATGGTATCACGCTGGAACTGCAGCGTGGCGAGACACATATCATCCTGGGTGAAAACGGCGCCGGCAAGTCGACCCTCATCAAGCTTCTCGCGGGCATATATCAGCCCGATACGGGCGAGATTTTTCTGAACGGCCAGCCTTATAACCCAAAGACCCCGCATGACGCGCAGGTTCAGGGTATCCGCATCGTACATCAGGAACTCAACCTGCTGTCACATCTTTCCATCGCCGAAAATCTGATGCTGGAAAGTCTTCCGAGGCGCTTCGGGATCATGGATCGGGCAACGCTGAACCGCCGCGCCGAAGAGCTTCTGGCTGAGGTCGGTCTGGCGGTCGATCCGCGGATGCCGGTCTCGGAGCTGGGCGTTGCGCAAATGCAGTTGGTGGAGATCGCCAAGGCGCTTGGTTATGACAGCAAACTACTGGTTCTGGACGAGCCGACGGCGACATTGACGCCGCCGGAAATCGAGCGGCTGTTTGCGATCATCAAGCGCCTGAAGGCGAAAGGCGTCACCATCATCTACATCTCTCACCGTCTCCACGAGGTCTTCGAGATCGGTGACCGCGTAACGGTGTTGCGCAACGGGCGGCTGGTGGAGACACGCGACCTGCAGGGGTTGAGCGTGCCGCATCTGGTCCGCATGATGATCGGCCGCGACATCGCGGATGAATACGGCTTCAACGCTGATATCAAGCTGGGTGCCGTCGCCTTGGCAGTGAGGAATGTCAGGCACAACAACGGCGCCCCGCCGGTTTCGTTTTCCGTGCGCCATGGAGAAATTCTCGGTGTAGCCGGTTTGGTCGGGTCAGGCCGCACCGAGGTGATGCGCGCAATCTTCGGCGCCGATCCGAGAGCGGCAGGGGAAATCCATGTTGATGGCAGGCCGGTGAATATTCGTTACCCGCGCGATGCGGTGCGCAACGGTCTCGGTTTCCTGACTGAAGACCGCAAGAGCCAAGGGCTGCTGCTGGATATGCCTGTCTATGTCAACGCCACGATCACCGACCTGAAAAAAATCTCGCATGGTGGTCTGCTGGACGGTCGCGTGGAAAAAAGTGCAGTGGCTGAGCTGGTCGAGCGGTTGCGCGTCAAGACGGCATCCGTCGACACGCCGGTGCGCAATCTTTCCGGCGGCAATCAGCAAAAGGTGGTCCTGGCAAAATGGCTGTTTCGTGGGTCGTCCACGCTGATCCTGGATGAACCCACGCGCGGGGTCGATGTTGGTGCCAGACGCGAGATCTATCAACTCTTGTGGATGCTCGCCGCCAACCAAAAGGCAATCATCATGATTTCCTCGGACCTGCCTGAGCTGATCGGCATGTGTCACCGCATTATCGTCTTCTCCAACGGCAAACTGGTGGGAGAACTGGACCGGTTGCAATTCGACCAGGAACGTATTCTTTCGCTCGCTTATCAGGAGCATGTTCACGCATGACGGAACCGACTTCTCCATCTGTCCAACAATCCGATGCTGTCGATCGCCAGAAGTTGAAGCGCTTCCTGTTGCGTGATGCCGGTGTGTTTCTAGCGTTGATCCTGATAACGCTCGTATTTTCCTTCACCGCGCCCTATTTCGCGACGTCGGGCAACGCGCTCAAGATTTTCGTTCAGATCGCGATCAACACGGTTCTTGCCGCGGGTATGACCTTCGTTATTCTGACCGGCGGCATAGACCTTTCCGTTGGCTCGGTGCTTGCCTTATGCACGGTCGTGGGCGCACTTATCATGACTTCCGGTCTGGAACCCGCCTTGTCGATCCCGCTTGCCGTTCTGGCTTGTATTGCCGTTGGCGGGCTTTGCGGGTTCATCAACGGCAAGGTGTCAACCTACTGGAAAATCCCATCGTTTATTGTCACGCTCGGCATGCTTAATATCGCCGCCGGTGCGGCACGCGTGGTCTCGAACAATTCCACCATCACCGGGCTTCCACAGGGGTTTGTCGACTTCGGCAATCTGATAGTCGGGGGCTTCCTGCCCTCGATCTTCCTGATCGCGGTGGCTGTGATCGCCGTCGGCTGGTTCGTCCTCCGCTTTACAGTCTTCGGCCGCATGATCTATGCGGTCGGTGCCAATGATGAGGCGGTGCGCCTTTCCGGACATAATCCCGATGCATACAAGATCGCTGCGTTTGTCATTTCCGGCGTCACTGCCGGTATTGCCGCGATTGTCTATCTCCTGCGCCTGAATATCGGTAGCCCGATTGCGGGCGTCGGCTATGAACTCAACGCGATCGCAGCCGTCATCATCGGCGGAACAAGTCTTTTCGGCGGCAAGGGATCAATCGTAGGTACGCTGGCGGGTGCCTGCATCCTGCAGGTTTTAGCGACCGGCCTGCAATTGCTCGGCATCGGTGACAATTACAAACCGATCATTATCGGCACGGTGATTATCCTCGCGGTGATTGTCGACACCTATCGCGAAAGGTTGTTGCGGCGCATTCGCTGACCGTGCCGTGCACGGCTTCAACCCGGCGCATTCTATTTCGCATCGCGCCGGGTTTGGCTTGGAGCCTATTTTTCTTGTGGCGGTTGTCAGCGGAACGACGATCTTTTTCCACGGCCTCGCTTTCCGCGGAATAAGCGCCCAAAGCTGGCTCGAGGCCTGTTTGGTCAGCCTATCGAGACAAGCTCGCGGGAAAGAGCGTTCATCGTTTCCGCCCCGTCTGCGGTGATGAGGAATTGTTCCTCGATCATCAGAGCCCCAATGCCGTTTGCATAAAACGGGGCTTCCACCGCCAGCACCATGTTCGGTTCAAAGACCATATTGTTGCCGCGCGAGATGAAAGGCCATTCCTCGATCCCGAGCGCGGAGCCGACCGAGTGCCCGAAATGCCCGCGATAATATTCACTAAAACCATGCCGCCGCATGGTGCTGAGCATTGTTTCATGGACCTGTCCGAATGTATTGCCGGGTTTCAGCAAGGCGATACCGGCATGGAACGTTTCGAAAAGCGCGTCGTAAATCTGCCTGGCTAGGGGCGCAGGCTCGCCGTGGACATAGGTGCGCGCGCCGTCTGAAGAATAACCGTTCACCAGTGTACCGACATCGGCCTTGACGAGACCGCCTTCCGCAAGTCGTGCCGCGGGGTTCTGGAGGTTCGGCCCGACCGAAATATAGGCCCAGTGGCCGGACAGGCCTTGGCCCTTCGCCTCGGCGGCACTGGTTGCTCCGGCGAGCCAGGCATCGGAAAGTTCTGTCGCCGTGGCACCGGAACGCGCTTTCGCTGCCATCTCCTGCAAACCGCTTTCCGCATAATGGGCGGCATCGCGCAGAAACTCGATCTCGCGGGCGCTCTTTATCAAGCGCAACTGCTTGACGATGCCGGAAGCATCGCGCCAACGAACTGACGGCACGGCTGCTTTCAGGCGTTCAAAATCGGCGGCCGGTACAAATTCGAGGTCGATCCCTATGCTCGCCCGGGCGAGGCTCCGTTCGGCGATCATGTCTGCAAGCAGTTGAAAGGCTGCTGGCTGGTCGAAGGTTTCCGGGCGCGGGCCGATATTGCCGCTGGCGCGATAGGCTGCATTAATGTCCTCGATCGTGCGCGCGCCATGAACCGTAACGGCGTCGATCCAGATTCTGTGCGAGCGAAAGTCGATGTCATCAGTCGTGGCGCCAGCCGCTGCCAGCGCCTGATCGCTGACGATCGCGCCAAGTTGCGCTGATGCATCCGCCGGAACAAGCGCTATGGCTGATCCGGCGCGCCCCCACATTGTCGCCACGCCTGCGGCGACCCCCGTGACATAGCGAAAGTTTTCAGGCTGAAAAAGCACCAGTGCGTCCAGTCCTTCCGCGGTAAGCAGTTCCTGAACACGGTGCCGATCCATATAGGTCATGGTTGATCTCTTGAGGTTAATCCCTTGCGGGGCGCTTTATATCGGACAGTCTGCGTGGGCGTCCGGATGGTTTGTCCAATAGATTGACTCTTTATGGAATAAATTTCTAATGATTCTCATCATCTCGCGCCGCCGCCGCGTACCGGTACGCTCGTCGTCGCGGTATAAGCGTTGCTGACGGAGAGCCTGACAAGGCACTTTCCACGCAGGAGAATAATATGGCCGGCTTCAACATTCATAATCGCAAACCCGGATTGGCTACCTGGGGGCTGGGCGCGGCATTGGCCGTGGTGCTTGGTACCGGATCGTTCAGCCCGGCGCTGGCGCAGGAAAGCGATCCCGACGCGACAATCAATATTGGCTCGCTCTATGAGCCGCAGAATCTCGATAATACCGCAGGCGCGGGGCAGGGCATCAACGAAGCCTTCAACGGCAACGTCTATGAAGCACTTTTCCGGCTGGCCGATGACGGAAAGGTCGAGCCGGTCCTGTCGAAGGATTATAAAGTCAGCGACGACGGGCTTACCTATACGTTCAAGCTGCAACCGGGCGTGACTTTTCACTCGGGCGCGCCGCTGACTTCCAGGGATGTGAAGTTCTCCATCGAGCGCGTTGCCGCGCCGGAATCGAAAAGCTCGCGCAAAAGCAGCCTCAAATCCATCTCGGCTATCGAGACCCCTGACGACGAGACGGTTGTCGTCAAGCTGTCGTCGCGTTCCATCTCGCTGCCGTATAATCTGAGCTATGTATGGGTGGTGAACGACGAAGCAAAGGACTTGCAGTCGAAGGAAGACGGAACCGGACCTTACGAGCTGGAAGACTGGCGTCGCGCTTCATCGCTGTCGATGAAGCGTTTCGATAAATATTGGGGCGCCAAGCCGAAGAACGGCGAGGTGGTGTTCCAGTATTTCACCGACGCCAGCGCGCTCAACAATGCGCTGCTGACCGGTTCCGTCGATATTATCACGTCGGTTCAAAGCCCGGATTCGCTGGCCCAGTTCAAGGATAATCCAGATTTCACGGTCAGCGAAGGACAGTCCACCACCAAGCTGCTTTTGGCCTATAATGACCGCGTTGCACCCTTCGACAATGTGAAAGTGCGCAAGGCGCTTGCCCGTGCCATCGACGATCAGAAGCTCTTGAAGGCCGTCTGGGGCGATTACGGCACGCTGATCGGTTCCTTCGTGCCGCCGACCGATCCGTGGTATGTCGATCTTACAAAGGTCGACGCCTATGATCCGGAAAGCGCCAAGGAGCTGTTGAAGGAAGCCGGTTATCCGGATGGCTTCACCTTCACCATCGACACACCGAACTACGATCCGCACCCGATTGCCGCGCAGTTCATCCAGAGCGAACTGGCCAAGATCGGCGTGACGGTCAAGATCAACGTCATTACCGCCAATGAGTGGTACACGAAGGTCTACAAGGCGCATGATTTCCAGGCAACCTTGCAGGAACATGTGAACCATCGCGACATCGTGTTCTACGGCAATCCTGATTTCTACTGGGGCTATAACAATCCGAAGGTTGTCGATCTCATCAAGGAAGCGGAAGCGAGCGCGACCACGGACGAACAGACGGCGAAACTGACCGAGGCCAACAAGATCATCGCCGAGGATGCAGCCAGCAACTGGTTCTATCTCTATCCGCAGATTGTCGTTTCAAGGAAATCGGTCAGCGGTTACCCGGTCAACGGCCTGAATTCGCAATTCTTCGCCTATGACATCGTGAAGGCGGAGTAATAACCGCCTGTCGATATCGGGAACATGAACTCGACAGCGCGCGCCGCCTGAATTAGTTTCCGGCGGCGTTGTCGTATTTGCATGAGGGTCTGAGCGCTGCCCCTCACATCGGAGAGGTAAACGCTATTCTCGCCTATATCATACGCCGCTCGGCCATACTGGTCCTGTCGGTTCTCATCGCATCGATCGTGCTGTTTCTGCTGCTGCGCCTGTTGCCGGGCGATCCCGCCAACGCGCTTGTTTCTGTCGGCGCGGATGCAGCGCAGATCGAAGCCGCGCGCAAGCAGGTCGGGTCGGACCTGCCGCTCTATGAACAATTCCTGCGCTTTATCGGCAGCCTTTTGCGCTTCGATCTCGGCAATTCCTTTGTGAGCGGAGCGCCGGTTCTGGGCGAAATCGGCAAGCGGCTGATCGTGACCGTGCCGCTGACGCTGATGGCATTTCTCGTTGCTATCATCATCGCGGTGCCACTCGGCATTCTGTCGGTCGTGCGCCAGAACCGCTGGTATGGATCGCTCATATCTGTCGTTTCCCAGTTGGGCATCGCCGTGCCGGTTTTCTGGATCGGCATTCTGCTGGTCTGGGTTTTTGCCGTTAAGTTGCGGCTGTTTCCCTCCGGCGGCTTTCCATCGCGCGGATGGCAGACAGCGCCTGCCGCGTTCCAGTCGCTTGTATTGCCGGTCGCGACCATTGCCATCGTCATGTCGGCATCGTTGATCCGTTATGTTCGTTCCGCAACGCAGGATGTGCTTGGCAGTGATTATCTTCGCACCGCGCGTGCGCTTGGCGCGACATTCTCGCAGGCGCTTGTCCGTCACGGCATCCGCAACGGCGCGGTGCCCGTGATCTCCATTCTAGGAATCGAGCTTGCATCGACATTGCTGGGTGCGGTTGTGGTCGAGCGCGTATTCTCGCTCCCTGGCCTCGGTTCGATGCTCCTGCTCGGCATCGAGCAGCGCGACTATCCCAACGTTCAGGGTGTCCTGTTTGTTTCGACGCTTCTGGTGCTGCTGGTGGGCTTTGCCGCGGACTTGCTGCAACGCCTGATTGACCCACGTCTGCGCCAGCGATCTGCCGGAGACCGAGCATGACGGAGCCTGTGGAAATGGGAATTTCAAAGCCCAAGCCAGCCTGGCGTCTGCCATGGCCGCTGGTCGCGGGAGGGCTGCTGCTCGGAGTGCACCTGGTTGTCGCGCTTCTCACCCTGGTATGGACGCCTTACGGTGTCGGCGAAATGGTGGGCGGGCGGCTGGAAGCGCCTTCATGGCTGCATTGGGCCGGTACGGATCGTCTGGGACGCGATCTGATGACCCAGATCATGGTCGGTTCGCGCATTGCGCTTGTCGTCGGCTGCGGGGCGGTCGCGATCAGCGCGGTGATTGGCGTGACGCTGGGTGTCCTTGCCGCGTTTGCCACACAGACACTCGATGACGTTCTGGCTGCAACGCTCGATATCCTGATAGCCTTCCCCACGCTGCTGCTGGCAATGCTGATTGTCGCTTCCAGCGATGGCGCCAGCCTCACGACAGCGATAGTGGCCATCGGTATTGCCGGTTCGGCCATTGTGGCGCGCCTGACCCGCATTCTTGCCAAGCGGGTTCTGGCGATGGATTACATCACGGCCTCGCGCATTTCCGGCACGTCGTGGCTCGGATTGGTTCGCATCCATGTGCTGCCGAATATCTGGCCGACATTGATCGTGAATTTCGCGCTCCAGTTCGGGCTCGCGGTCATTGCCGAAGCATCGCTTTCCTATCTCGGTCTCGGCGCACCGCCGCCCAACGCATCCTGGGGGCGGCTTCTTCAGGAAGCGCAGGCGTCGGTTTATACGGCGCCCTTTGGCGCCATAGCGCCCGGTCTGGCGCTCGTGTCGCTGGTGATCGGGCTCAATCTGTTCGCAGACGGCCTGAGGGACGTGGCTGACCCGACGCGAAGGAGGCGACGTTGAGCGCTTTGCTGCAAGTAGAGAACCTTCATATCGAAACCGGCGGCAAGCCGCTGGTCTCGGACGTTTCGCTGTCGGTCGGGCAGGGGGAACGGGTCGGACTGATCGGCGAGTCCGGTTCAGGTAAGTCGTTGACGGCGCTTGCGATCATGGGACTGCTGCCGGATGGGATGCGCGCAAGCGGATCGGTCATGCTTGATGGCCATCAGGTCATCGGCGCGCGCGACCGCGATCTGGTGCCGTTGCGCGGCCAGAGCGTGGCAACGGTGTTTCAGGAGCCGATGACGGCGCTCGACCCGCTGATGCGGATCGGCAAGCAGGTTGGTCTGGTCGTCCACCGGCGCGCCGCAAGAGATGGCCGCAGGCTGGGAACGAGTGAAGTGAATGCTCAAGTCCATGCGCTTCTGGAGCGCGTATCGCTGCCAGACCCGGAACGGATAGCCCGATCCTGGCCGCATGAAATATCGGGCGGGCAGCGCCAGCGTGCGGCCATCGCCATGGCTCTCGCCTGCCGCCCCCGGCTTCTGATTGCGGATGAGCCGACAACCGCGCTCGATGTCACCACGCAGGCCGAAATTTTGAAACTGCTGGAGCAACTGGTGCGCGACGAAGGCATGGGGCTTCTGTTCATCAGCCACGATTTGCCGGTGGTCGCTACAGTCACCCAACGCGCGCTGGTTCTGCGGCACGGCCAACTTATAGAAGAAGGGCCGGTCGCAAGGCTCTTCACCGACCCGCAGCAACCCTACACGCAGGGGCTCGTGGCTGCGGCGCGGGCGTTCGATGCTGCGCTGGAGGTTGCGCGATGACGTTGATGGACCTTTCGCGCGTTTCATTCGCCTATCCCGGGGGCAAGACGGTCCTGCATGAGGTGGATCTGAAGCTTGAGACCGGAAGCAATCTCGGCATTGTCGGTGAGTCCGGTTCGGGCAAGACGACCATGTTGAAATTGCTGCTTGGATTGCAGCGCGCCTCTTCAGGAAATGTCTCGTTTCGCGGCAATTCGCTGGACATTCGCAATCGCAGTTTCATGCGCGACTTCCGCCGTTCGGTGCAGGCGGTGTTTCAGGATCCCTATTCATCGCTCGATCCGCGTCAGCGCGTCTTTGATATTATCGCGGAACCGCTGCGGTCCCTGAAAATCCAGACCGATATTGCCCAGGCCGTTGCGCAAGCGCTTGCTTCCGTCGATCTGCCTGCGGACGCGGCTCGCCGCTATCCGCACGAATTTTCCGGCGGTCAGCGCCAGCGCATCGCCATTGCGCGGGCGATCGTCTCGAAGCCCGATCTCATCATCGCCGATGAGGTGGTGAGTGCACTCGACCTGACGACGCGTGCTCGCATCATCGAACTCATGCGCTCACTTTCAGAACGGACCACTTTCGTGGTGGTGTCGCACGACATTGCGCTGGTCGCGCTGCTATGTGAACGGCTGATCGTTCTGGAAAAGGGCCGGATCGTGGAACAGGGTGATACGCGGGATATTCTTTCCGACCCGCAACATAGCTATACGAGGAAGCTTCTGACGAGTTTGCCGAGGATGCCCGAGCAGGCTTCTTCTTGAGCTGAAACGGAGAAGGAGCGGCATGACCGCTCCTTCCTTGCTGTAACCCGCAGACCGTCAAGATATTACTTGCGCAGTTCAGCCTCGATCTGATCGAGAACTTGATCCTTGCCGATGCCGGTGAGGAAGGGCAATCCCTTGATGACAGGCTTGGTCACCGAAGCCGAAATAGGCGTGGTGGAAACAATGAAATCCACGTTGTCGGCCAGTGAAGCGACTTCCGTTGCCTTCGCCTGCTGGGCATTGAAGGTAAGCCCGCGCTTTTTCATTTCTTCGGTAACGGTCGCGTTCACCGCCGTGGATGTCGCCACACCTGTGCCGCAAGCGAAGAGAATTGTTTTTATTCTGGCCATGGGTTCCTCCAGGTTCAATTATTGAGAGCGCGTTTCACTGCAACGCGGATTGGACGTCTTCCAGCGTGCGCGCCGCTTTCAGCCTGTCGAGTGCGTCAGCATCCTGTATGGTCGCCATAATCTGCTGCAGGGTTTCAATCTGTTTGTCCTTGTCATTGATGGCAAGCAAAAAGACGAATCCAACGGGAACAGCTTCTTCAGGGTCTTCCATATTGGCAAATTCAATTGGTGATCTCAGTGTCGCCAAGGCAATTCCGGCCTTGAGGACATGCTCGGGGTCGGTGTGAGGCACGGCGACATTCTCGTCGCGCTCAAGCGGCAGTCCCGTTGGCATCGACAGTTCACGGCTGACAACGGCGTCGGCATAGCTCGCCTTTACATAGCCGAGCTTTTCCAGCTTGCCTGCGAGTATGCGGATGATTTCTTCATTGGTTTTTGCTTCGCTCTGAAGCTCGATTGCTTGCGGGTCGAGAAAATCTATCAGGCCGGCTGCCATTCCATTCTCCGTTATAGAAGGCCGCACGCCGATTGCGACGTGCGACTTTGATTTCTTGCGCCGATCATTGCTGAAATCAGGCAGCAAATTCGTCCGCCGGTTCGTCCTCGGCGCCTGCGGCGCGTTCCCATGCCAGCGTGTTGCGACGATAGAGCATGAAAAGTGCTGCAATAACAACGGCAATCACCGCGATACCGATAGCACCAAGCCACTGGATGGCCGAGATGATGACATATGGCACCCACAGGAAACCATCGACCACGGACGTAATTTGCAGGGCGTTCTCAGGCAGCTTGAAGCCCGACGAAACGGCAGCGCTGGTGAACAGCGGTGCAAGCGCATTGGCTACATAGAAGCCGATGGCCAGCGTAATCGTTCCGACGACGACCATGCGGAACACGTTTCCCTTCAGGAGCGGCGCTGTCATGGCGACAATGAACGGAATGACCGCAAGGTCGGCGAACAGGATCACGCGGTTGCCCGGCAGGATAACTGACAGGACGATCGCAATCGGCACGAGAATGAGCGAAGACGAAATCGCCGCAGGATGTCCGATGAGAATTGCCGAGTCGAGGCCGACGAGGAGCTCGCGGTCACCGGTGCGCTTGCGAACGAATTCCTGCGCGGCATCCGACACCGGCAACAGGCCTTCCATCAGGATTTTGACCATGCGCGGCAGAAGCAGCATGACCGCGGCAAGCGTCATGCCGGTGCCGAGAACCTTGGCGAGAACGGTGCCGAAATCACCGGCATTGTAAAATGCTATGAGCCCCAACACCAAACCGATGATCAGGCCAAGCACGACCGGTTCGCCGAACACGCCGAAGCGGCGTTCGATGGTTTCGGTGCTGATATTGATTTTGTTGATGCCGGGAATGCGGTCCATGATCCAGTTGAGGATGATCGCAATCGGCAGAATCTGCGCGGAAGCCAGATGCGGCACGGAAACGCCCGGCACGCCATAAAATTGCTGGACGGCGCGCGCGGACCAGTCTGCAAACAACAGGGATAGAGCGGCAACGAGTGCTGCAATGATGATGCCGTAGGCGAGGTTGTCCGTTGCAGCGACGACCAGTGAGCCGACAAAGGCAAAGTGCCAGAAATTCCACACGTCCACGTTCAGCGTGCGCGTCCAGCGCAGCAGCAGAAGCGCGATGTTGACCAGAATGCCGACCGGAATGACCCACAACCCAACCGACGATCCAAAAGCGATGGCCGCAGCCGACGGCCAGCCGACATCGACAATATCGCGCTTGATGCCGGTATTGGTGACGATTGCCTGCGCCACTTCACCGATGGAGGTGAACATGAGGCCCAGAACCAGATTGATGCCGATGAAAGCCACACCGATGGTCACGGCTGCGCGGAAGGCTTTGCCCACTTTCGCGCCGAGTATGACGGCAATGATGAAAATGACGATGGGCAGCAGAACCGTTGCCCCAAGTGTGTCGATAGCCGACTTCAGCCCGCTCAGAAATGCGTCCATTTATTTCTCCTCCCCCCGGCGCACTTTCCCAAAGTGCACCGAGCTAACAGAACGCCATTATTAGCTCGCACGTATCGACGTTTCAAAATGTGAACGAGGCGAAACGGCAGAACATTTGTATTCTATATCAAACTAAAGTTGAATAACAATATGATATCTGGAGGCGCGCGCCCGCGGCAATCGAATGAACACACGTATTGACTTAAAAACAAATGTTCATTAATCGATAGGTGTCAGAGGAGACTGCGAGAATTTTTGCAGGCAGGTTCAGGAGGAAGCGATGGCAACCAATGTGGCGTTGACAGGTTTGGCGCGTGACATGCAGGCGCGCGCGGATAGCGGGCGGCCGATCCGTATCGGACTGATTGGTTCCGGCGAAATGGGCACCGATATCGTCACGCGCGTTGCGCATATGCCGGGCATCGAGGTTGGCGCCATCTCCGAACTGCGCATTCCCAATGCCCTGAAAGCCGTCGATATTGCTTTTCAGGAAGAAGGCCATGGCCGCGAGGTTTCTACCGCTTCCGATCTGACTGCCGCCATGGAGGCGCACAAGATCGCCGTCACCGACAATGCCGACCTGATCCTCGAAAACGACCTTATCGACGTCGTGATCGATGCGACCGGGGTTCCGGCTGTCGGCGCCGAAATCGGCCTGCGCGCCATGGAGCATGGCAAGCATCTCGTCATGATGAATGTCGAAGCGGACGTGACGATCGGCGCTTACCTGAAAGCGGAAGCCGAACGTCTCGGCGTCACCTATTCGCTGGGGGCTGGCGATGAGCCGTCATCCTGCATGGAACTGATCGAGTTCGTGACCGCCATGGGCCATCCGATTGTGGCGGCGGGCAAGGGCAAGAACAATCCTCTCAACATCGATGCTATTCCCGACCAATATATGGAAGAAGCCACACGCCGTAACATGAATGTCCGCATGTTGGTGGAATTCGTCGATGGTTCGAAAACCATGGTCGAAATGGCCGCCATTGCCAACGCCACGGGTCTTGTCCCGGACAAGGCTGGCATGCACGGCCCCGCCGCAACGCTCGACCAGCTCAACAAGACACTGATCCCCGAAAAGGACGGCGGCGTGCTTTCGAAGGTCGGAGTGGTAGATTATTCCATCGGCAAGGGCGTAGCGCCGGGCGTGTTTGTCGTGGCCGACATGTCGCATCCGCGTATTTCCGAACGCATGGAAGACTTGAAAATGGGCAAGGGTCCATATTTTACATTCCATCGCCCCTATCACCTGACGTCCCTCGAAGTGCCGCTGACCTGCGCCCGCGTGGTGCTCTACGGCAAGCCGGACATGGTGCCGCTTTCAAAGCCGGTCGCGGAAGTGGCTGCGCTTGCAAAAAAGGACATGCAGCCGGGTGAAAAGCTCGATGCCATTGGCGAATATTGCTACCGCGCGTGGATCATGACGTCCGGCGAAGCACGTAGCGCGCACGCGATCCCATGCGGGCTTCTGCAAGGCGGCAGCGTGACCAGGCCGATCAAGAAAGGCGAGCTCATCACCTACGATAATGCGGCTGTGGCTCCCGGTTCCAGGATTGCGGAGCTGCGCGCTCGTCAAGACAAGCTCGTTTACGGGGCGTAAGGACAAACACCATGGTTCAAGCCAAAAAAGTTGAGCCGCAGGATACGGGCGACCGCCACAACCTGCCTTATGCCTTCCGCACCTATTCGCCGGATCAGCTGAAAGAAGCGCTGCACAAGATGTATCTCATCAGGCGCTTTGAAGAGGGGGCGGAGGAAAGCTACACGCGTGGCCTCATTCACGGAACGATGCATCTTTCCATCGGGCAGGAAGCAAGCGCGATGGGCTCCTGTCTGCCGCTCAACGATGACGACATGATCACGTCCACCCATCGCGGTCATGGCCACTGCATCGCCAAGGGCGCGGACGTGAAGCGCATGTTTGCCGAGTTCTTCGGCAAGGAAACCGGCTATTGCAAGGGCCGTGGCGGCTCCATGCATATCGCCGATGTTTCCAAGGGAAACCTTGGCGCGAACGGTATTGTCGGCGGCGGCATTCCGATTGCGGTCGGCGCTGCGCTTTCCGCCAAGAAACAGAAAAACGGCAAGGTTGTCGTGTCGTTTTTCGGGGATGGCGCGAACAATGAGGGGGCTTTCCACGAAGCCCTCAATATGGCGTCGGTCTGGAAGCTTCCGGTCGTTTTCGTGTGCGAAAACAACGGTTACGGCATGTCCACCTCGACCAAGCGCTCGACAGCGGTTGCCAATGTCGCCGACCGTGCATCGGCCTACAACATGCCGGGCGTGATCGTGGACGGCAATAATCTGTCCGAAGTGGCGGAGGCCGTCAGCGAGGCCACCCAACGCGCGCGGCGCGGCGACGGGCCAACGCTGATTGAAAACAAGACTTACCGTATTAGGGGCCATTCCAAGAGCGACCGCAACCGTTATCGCACCAAGGAAGAAATCGAGCATTGGCAGAATGATCGCGATCCGATCGCGCATTTCGAGGCCGATCTGAAAGCCTACGGCTTCATCGACGATGCCGAGATCGAGGCGATACGTGCGGAAGTGGAGAAGGAAATCGCCGAGTCGATTGAATTCGCCAAGAACAGCCCCGCGCCCGACCTGACCAACCTGACCCGCGACGTTTACACGGACGATATTTGAACATGGACGCGACAATCCGTGAGTTGAGCTATTCGCAAGCTATCCAGGAAGCCATGGCGATTGCCATGGAGCGCGACGACCGCGTGTTTCTGATGGGCGAAGATATTGGCGTCTATGGCGGCGCATTTCAGGTGACCGGCGATCTTGTCCATCGTTTCGGTGAAGACCGGGTCATGGATACGCCGATTTCGGAACTGGGCGGCGCTGGCGTGGCTGTCGGCGCAGCGCTGACCGGCATGCGGCCGATTTTCGAGTTCCAGTTTTCCGACTTTGCAGCGCTTGGTATGGAGCAGATCGTCAATCAGGCGGCAAAAATCCGCTACATGCTCGGCGGCGCTGTGTCGGTGCCGCTGGTCATGCGCTTTCCGGCAGGCTCTGGGACGGGCGCCGCAGCGCAGCATAGCCAGAGTCTGGAAGCGTGGCTCGGGCACATTCCGGGTCTCAAGGTCCTGCAGCCTTCGACGCCGCATGACGCCAAGGGCATGTTGCTCGCTGCCGTTGAAGACCCGGACCCCGTGATGATCTTTGAGCACAAGCTGCTCTACAAGATGAAAGGCCCGGTCCCCGAAGGTTTCTACACCGTTCCCATCGGAAGGGCGGAGGTGGTCCGCGAAGGGCGCGACCTGACCATCGTCGCAACCGCCATCATGGTGCACAAGGCGCTTGATGCGGCCGCTGAACTGGCAAAGGAAGGTATCGATGTTGAGGTGATTGATCTGCGCACCGTGCGTCCGATCGATCGCGAAACCATCATCGAAAGCGTCAAGAAGACGTCGAGGCTGCTCTGCGTTTATGAGGCGGTGAAGACGCTTGGCATCGGTGCCGAAATTTCCGCTATCGTAGCGGAAAGCGAAGCTTTCGATTACCTCGATGCGCCAATCGTGCGTCTTGGCGGCGCCGAAACGCCAATTCCTTATAATCCCGACCTCGAACGCGCGACAGTGCCACAGGTGCCCGATATTCTGAAAAGCGCTCGCGATCTGGTTAGGGGAGTGCGCTGACCATGGCCGTGGAAGTCATTCTCCCCAAGGTCGATATGGATATGGAGACGGGCCAGATTTCGCGATGGTACGCCAAGGATGGCGATACGGTCACGAAAGGCCAGCTTCTCTTTGAAATCGAGACCGACAAGGCTGCGATGGAAGTCGAAGCGCCCGCATCGGGCATCATCGCAGACATCAGCGCGGCGGAAGGGACGGTCGTGCCTGTCGGTCAGGCCGTCGCCTGGATTTATGAAGAAGGCGAAGAGCGCAGCGGCAAGCCCGCAGCGGTTGCCGAAGAGCCGATTGCTGCTGCGCCCGTAGATGGGGCAATCGAAACAGCTCCGCCGAGCGATCTCGATTCCAAGTCCTCCCAAGACGATGAACGGCATTCAACCGGGAAGGTGCGGGCGACGCCGCTTGCCCGCCGGCTTGCGCGCGACGCAGGCATTGACCTCGCTGCCGTTCAGGGCTCGGGGCCGAAGGGCCGCGTGCAGAAGAAGGACGTTGAAGGCGGTATTGGCATTGCGAAACCAGCGGTTACGGCCAAATCGTCTGCAAGCAAGGATGCGGAATCGGCCGCGCTCGGCCAGCTCAATGCTGTATGGCTGCGTGAGGGTGAAGCAGGGCGCCTGCCGGTAGTTCTGCTCCACGGTTTTGCAGCCGATCTCAATTCATGGCGCGGATTGTTTGCCGGCGCATCGCTTGGCCGTCCGATTCTGGCGCTCGATCTTCCCGGGCATGGCAATTCGCCCCGTATCGTTCCCGAAAATATCGATGAGATTGCCGTCGCTGTGGAAGCGACGCTGGAATCTCTGGGCGTAAGCGCGTGCCTTCTGGTCGGGCATTCGCTTGGCGGGGCGGTGGCGACCGTCCTTGCGGCGCGCGGTATTGTTGATGTGCACTCCTTGCTGCTGATTTCGTCGGGCGGCTTAGGACCCCAGATCAACGGTGCCTTTATCAAGGGGCTTGTCGGCGCGAAAAGCGAAGCCAGCATCGTTCCATGGTTGAAGCTGCTCGTCGCCGACGAGAACCATCTGACCAAGCCGTTCATCAATGCAACCGTTGCGCAGGCTGCCGATACAGAATTGCGCAATACACAGGAAGCAATTGGCGCCCGGTTTTTTGCGGATGGCACACAAACCTTTGAGGTTCGCTCATCCATTGCAGCCCTAGCCATGCCCGTTCGGCTTATCTTTGGCGCGGAGGACCGGGTTATTCCCGTTGCTCACGCACATGGATTGCCGGGTAAAGTCGGCGTCCACATCTTCGCCGGTTGCGGACATATGCCGCAAATTGAGGAACGGGCTGCGGTGCTGCAAATCCTGAAAGAATGCGCAGTCGCTGCAGAAACAAGATAATCAAGAGCAGCACATCGCCTTGCGGCGATGTGCTGTCTTTTCATTCCGGTTACGTCCTTTCACGGAGCATCTGTGCCGCGCTTTCTTCATCGGTGATGAGAACAGTGGGCTTCAGGAGCTTTATCGCGCCGAGCAGAGCGGCAATCTTCTCTTTTCCACCTGAGGTGAGGATACGCTGCGGCGTCTTTTGAAGGCTCTCGATTTTCGCCGACATGACACGGTCATGGACCGGATCATCGACGATCTTGCCGTCCTTGTCATAAAAGTGGAACAGCACGTCGCCGACAGCGCCGTTTTCGATGAGCGACAGTTTCTGCGCCTCATCGATCAGACCCACGCGATAAGACGTACTGCTGGCGGTCTGAATATCGCCGACGCTGAGCAGGACCATGTCGAGTTCTTCGGCCATGTCGAGCACTGTGTTCAGGCCACAGCGCTCGATGAGTGCAGTGCGGGTTTCTTTGCTGTCGACCAGAGCCGGGGCGGGGATGAGGTAGCCTTCGCCCTGAAAAATCTGCGCAAACTGCCAGGCAAATTCCGGCGGGTTTGAACGGCGCGGCTGCACGATGCCGCCGAGGAGGGAAATGACTTTCAGATCGTTGAGCGGGCGCGCGCCGATATGTTGCAGAGTGCTGGAAAGAGTCCGTCCCCATCCCACGCCGATGGTCATGCCGTGCTGTACTTTTTCAGAGAGATAGGCGCCGGTGGCGGCGCTGATCGGCGGAATAGGGTCGACCTCGGGCGAGGAGAGGGGAGCGACGATGGCGCGCTCCAGACCGAAGGTTTTCTCAAGTTCGACTTCAAGGGATGTCAGACTTGCCAGCTTGCCTTCGATGGTGATTTTTACTTCATTGCGAGCACGGGCGTCGGCAAGAAGGCGAACGATTGTGACACGTCCGACACCGAGCGCTTCCGCGATATCGTTCTGGGTCATCTGTTCGACGTAATACATCCACGCAGCGCGTGTTCGCAGCCGGCTTGTACGGTTTTCGGCAGCTACACCTTCCGATCCGATGATGAGGTCTGCTGCTTCCGGATTTGTCTGTGTCTTCCTGCCGGCTTTTTTCAAAACTATCCCTCAAATTAACGGCGTAATACTGCATTATAGAAGCGCTGTTTCTACACCGAAACTATTGCTTTTCCATATGAAGGCAAACCATAATTCAAGTGTCTGGTCCATCCTGTTGCGATGGTGCTGCCATAAGGGAAATCGACGATGTTGCGCACTCTTTCGGAAGAAATTGCAGTCAATCTGAAGGACCGCCTGCGCGGGGTTCGATACATGATTCGCCGCAATTGCCATGACGGTTTGCCGGAGGCCGAAAGGCGCAGCGACATTCCGTCTCCTGAACTGCTGCTGGAACATGCGGCAAGCATGGTGGACAAGGCCCTGACGACAGCCGAAACAATTTCCATTTCGCTGATTTCCGCCGACCCGAAAGTCCATAACAACGCACCGCATGTAAAAAGCCTGTCGGTCTATTTCAGTGCTGGCGCGGAAGGAGCGCGGGCTTTCCGAAAGGATATGTATTATCTCACCAAGGAAGTGCTGCGCCGCCACCAGTTGCAGAACGTGCTGATCCATGAAGCCGCGTTCGCAACGGTTCACGCAAGGATGATGCGGAAATATGGCTCGTTGCTGAAGAACGTGTTTTCTGCAGAAGCAGGCGAAACCAAAATTGCGACAACCGCCAAGGCCGTGACAGCTCTTTTTCTGGAACTGCTCGGCGAAAGGCCCGTGCGTTTTATCTCTGCGGAAGGGCATCTTGACCCGCGCGCCTTGCGTAGATTTGAAACGACCTGTTTCGCGGCTGCGGGACTTGCCTGCGGTCTGGCGACGGCGAAAGCGGCCGATCTGGCGGGCGTCGATCCTTTGGAAAGTGCAATTCTGGCGCTGGATGTGCGCCATGATCGTCTCATGCAGGCAGCAGAAGATCGTGATCAGGCGCAGCTCGAGTCATTGTTCCAGACGTTAATTGCTCATCTTCCTTGATCCGGGCCGGATGGCTGAAACATATCCATAATCAGCTTCTTTGCGCGGGGAATTGATGCCGGGCTCATGCTGAGTTCGGTCAGTCCCATTCGCAGGAACGCGCTGATGAGTTCCGGCTTTCCCGCCGCCTCGCCGCACATGCCGACCATGATGCCTGCTTCGGTTCCCGCTTTGGCGGTCATCTCAATTGCCGCCATTACAGCGGGGTGGCTAACATCGTTGAGTTTCGCAACGGTCGGGTTAAGCCGGTCCGCAGCCATCACATATTGCGTCAGATCATTGGTGCCGATGGAGAAGAAAGCCGCTTCTTTTGCAAGCTCCCGCGCGGCGAAAACAGCGGCTGGGGTCTCGATCATGACGCCAAGATCGAACCCGGCAAAAGCCTTGCCTTCGCTTTCAAGCTCGCCGATGCATTCAGCGATGAGGCGTTTGGTTGCACGAATTTCCTCGACATCGGAAACCATGGGCAACATGACCTTGAGATTGCCGCTGACCGCTGCACGCAAAAGCGCCCGCAGTTGCGGCTTGAACACGTCCGGGCGGTCCAGGCACATGCGAATGCCGCGCCAGCCAAGGAAAGGGTTTTCTTCTTCCGGAAACTCGATGCCTGCAATCGGTTTGTCCCCGCCGATATCCAGCGTGCGAACGATGACGGGATTTGGGGCAAAGGCTTTCAGCAGCGCGGAATAGGTTTCGGTCTGCATATCCTCTGAAGGCAGGTGAATATGCTTCATGAAGAGAAGTTCGGTGCGAAAAAGCCCGACACCCATCGCACCGGCTTCAAGCGCGACTTCGATCTCCTCCAGCGCACCCATATTGGCTGCGACTTCTATGACCGTGCCGTCGGCCCTGCGCGGCGTGACGGAGCGATAGGCATCCAGCGCCTGCCTTTCCTGCAATGCATTGGAAATGCGCGCTTCGATTGCGTTGCGGGTTGCCGTGTCAGGATCGGAATGAACGATGCCCGAACTTCCATCCACCGCCACGGTTTTCGCGTTGCGTAGTTGCTGCACGGCGCTCCCGAGGCCAAGAACCGCAGGAATACCGTGTGTGCGCGCAATGATGGCCACATGCGATGTTGCGCCGCCATGCCCGCAGACGACGCCCTTGATCTTCTTGAGCGGCGCTCGTGCCAGATCCCAGGCGCCGATGTCGTCGGCGATGAGTATTGATCCTTCCGGCAACCCTTCCAGATTGACGTCTTCCTTGCCGAGAAGCGCAAGACAGATCTGGCGGCTGACGGCGTGAACATCCTCCGCACGGGCATTGAGATAGGGATCATCAAGGGTCGCAAACTGTGCGGCCACGGTTGAAGCCGCCGCGAGCATGGCTGAGATAGCGTCGAGACCGCCGCGAATAAGCCCGAGCGCTTCGTCCGTCAGGCTGTCATCCGCGGCAATATCCTTCAATGCCGCGATAATACCTCTGTCAGCGTCAGCGAGATCATCGCTGGAAAGGGAAGCACCCATACGCTCTTGGACAGTGGCAATAGCGCCTCTGAAGCGGGTAATCTCGGCGTCTATTTCAGCGGATGCCAGCTTTCGGCCCAAGGGCTGGATTTCTTCGGGAAAGAACGGAAAAGCCGCGCCCAGAGAGATGCCTTCGCTTGCGCCAACACCCTTTATCTGCCCTGCGGGGAGGTTTGGCGTCATCGCGGCTTGCGGCGCGGTTTCGGCTTGAGGCGCAGCCAAAGGTTCAGGTGCAGTCGGCGCAGCGCCCTCTTCCAGCCCCGCCTGTGGATTTTCCAGATAGCCGATCAGGGCTTCAATGGCCTCAATCGCATCTGCACCATCGGCACGAACGGTAACTTCATCAAGCTCTTTTACACCAAGCAGCATCAGCTTGACGGAACTCTTGGCGCTTACGCTTTTTCCCGCCTTGGCGATTTCAATATCGCTTTCAAACCCCTTGGCCAGTTTAACGAAGCGGGTAGCCGGGCGCGCATGCAGCCCCTCACGCACCCGGACGATAGTCGAGCGTTCCATCTATGTAAGCCTCAAGTCGAATGCAATTTCAAATCCGAGGACCGGCAGTTTCAGCCGCCAATAGTGATAATCTGCCCTTCCTTGAGAGCAGCGACAAGCTCTTCGCCTGCTATTTCGCTGGCACAGATTTCACCGGGGCGATCTGTCGAACCCGCACCCGTAAACGAAATAACGACATGCCCGATGTCGCGCACCTTCTGCCAGGCGCTTTCGCCAACGGCGGTGATTTCAGCTTTGAGCGCACCGATTGCGATCTGTGTTCCGACAGCCGGGGCCGATGCTTCAGGACCTTCTTCCACCACATGGAGAACGGATACTTCCGCCAGCTCAGGCGGTGAACCGTCAGCAAACAGGATGAGAACGCCGCCTTCGGCGAGGTCCGCGACTTCCGGGCCGATTGCGGTGATCCGCGTTTTGAGGTGTATCGACATAGAGGCGGTCCTTTCTTCGTCTGGTGTTCGATGCTCGTGAAGCTGATCGGAAACATCGTTATTGTATATGTACGAGAGGTCGCCCGCCGCTGTGCCTGCCGCGGCGGGCCGGATTTTCAGAGCACCGCGAGGCTTGCGACCCATGCGATCAGAACTGAAAGCGGGCCCATGATCTGGCGGCTGATCAGAATCGCGGGCACACCGATCTCGATGGTCTTGGGTTTGGCTTCTCCGAGCGCCAGGCCGACCGGCACGAAGTCGCAACCGACCTGCGTGTTGTAGGCAAACAGGGCGGGAAGGGCCATTGCCGGGGCAATAGTGCCGTTTGCAATCTGCGGTCCGATGATCGCCACGCCGACGACCTGCGCGATAACCGCACCCGGTCCGAGGATCGGCGAGAGGAACGGCAGGCCGCAGATCGCGGAAAGCACCAGCAATCCGATAATGTTGTTGGCAAGCGGGCCGAGCGGCTGGGCGAGAATATCGCCAATGCCGGTATAGAGGATCAAGCCGATGAGCATCGTCACGAACGCCATGAACGGCAGAACGTTGCGGATAACCTGATCGATTGTGCGGCGTCCCGCCTGGAAGAAAATACCGACGACGCGGCCCATGACGCGGCCGATGCTGCTGATAAGTCCGACAAGGCCGCCTTCGCTTGGCTGCTCTACAGGCGCGGGCTCGTCTTCTTCGGTCGTCGCCGCAGCGGGAGCGGCGGCGGTGGAGCCGTCAGCCGGAACAATGTTTTCCGGCTTCACGCCTGACACATAGATGTCTTCGGTAATGAATTGTGCCAACGGCCCCGCCTGTCCGACCGGCGTGATGTTTACGGTCGGGATGCGCTTGCGCGGATAAACGCCGCAACGGGCCGTGCCGCCGCAATCGACGACCACCACAGCCATTTCGCTTTCAATTGGCGGCGAGCGAAAGCCGTCAACGACTTCCGCGCCGGTCAGTTCGGCAATCCGGTGGGCAAGCGGATGGATGCCGCCGCCGGTAACTGAAACCACCTTGTTGCGCTGCTCCGTCGGCTGAATGACAAGCGGGCCGCCCCAGCCATTCGAACCGCGGGAAATCTGAACTGCCTTATAGGTCTTCACCATGTCGTCCTCCCCGTTTCCCGCCTAAAGCTCGATGCCCTGACGCCGCGCCATGATGGCGGTGATGCGTTCTGTGAGGATGCCTTTGAGGAGGATCACCACGAGACCCACGATGGCGTACCAGATTGCGACATTGATGTGATAACCGGTTGAAACCGCGCCTTTTTTCTCAAGCTCAAGAAGGGCAACCAGCACGCCGCCCCAGACAAAATATTCACCCGGATTGATGTGCGGGAAAAGACCCAGCGGCGGGTGGACGTAGGACACGGCCGCATCATAGAAAGCCGGCTTGTGCTTCTCCTCAAGGAATGAACCGAACGTGTAGGCCATCGGGTTGGTCAGAAAGAAGACCGACAGAACCGGCAGAACCGTGTAGCGGGTCAACGCAATGCGCCCCGCGCTGCGTGCGATGCCATGGACGCGCTTTTCGCCGACCAGTTCCGTCACGGCATAAAACGCGGTCATCAGCACCACAAGTGTCGGAATGATGCCGGTGACAAATCCGGCAAAAACCTCGCCGCCTTTCTGGAATACGCCAATGAAGTGCTTGCCGATGGAGGCAAGCCAGCCGAGCTGCTCTTCCTGCTGGACGTTCTGAAGGCGTTCCTTGAACTGATCGACGGTAATTCCGCCGCTGCCAGCGTCGCCCGGTGCAGGGGCAGTTGCTTGCGCAAGCTGCAGAAGATCATTTCCCGCGTGCTCTGCGGCATGTTTGCCGTGCAGCGCGGCATCGGAAATCATGCTGCCAGCCATGTGTATGGACTGCATCGTTGCGTCGGCATGTTGCGCCAACATCGTGACTATCGACATTGCTCCTCCTCGATTGCTTGTTTCAGGCAAGCAACTCCTATGCTCCCACTGCCTTCAGACCTTCGAGTTCGATCCCATCGGACTGGTCTCTTATGCGGCCGATCTGTTCTATCGCCTGTCTGGCGGCAGCCACCATTTCAGGCTTTCCTTCTCCGATCGCGGAATTATCCAGCAATGCGCCAAGGCGCATTCCCTCAAAGCCTTCGCGACGGATGAACTTTGCAAAGACGGTCCGTCCGCTCATCTGGAGGAAGCGGCGCACGACGAGATTGCGATCTACGACGATCAGCACGATGACGCCTTTGCCGAAGCGTCCGCGCACATGCCCGGCGCCAACAAAACCATCCGAATATTTCGAAGTGATGCCCTTCATCACATCGGAATAGTGCTGCATCTGGAACCAGACGCCCAGCGACTGGAAGCCCCACAGCAAGGCGAGCGCCAGCAAAGCCCATTGCCAGATAGCCATTTTGTTCTCCTCCCACGAAGGGCGACCGGGATATTTTCCGGGTTCGCCTTTCGGTAATTAGAGAACATTTGTCTTCTGGAATGTCAATATGTATAATTTTATCGCTGATGCAACGCGAATGAAGACTGACATTTCAATCCACTTCGCTTAATGTCGCTTTGAAACCGGAGGCCGTTCGCACCATGGATTTGCTGCTTAGGGAACAAATGGCATCGATGCCCGACCTGCGTCATCGACTGCGTCAGCTGCGCTGGTTCAGGGCGACGTTCCGCAAGCATGCAAGTTTGCTGCATGAGCTCTACGGCGTTGAATACCACATCGATGAAAAGAAGCTCACCGAGGCGTTTCTGAACTGGGTGGAGCTGGTGGACCAGAACAAGCGTTTTGCCAAGGTGGACCGCAAGGATTTCATCACCTTCGCAGCCGGGCTGGTGCTGCGCGAACTGATCCGTCTGTCTCCGGCGAAGGCTGTTTCGCCGCCAAGTCATGCCGACGGTGACGCGGGTCGTCTGTACGAGATCGTGAGATTTTGGCCCGAGGGTTTTCTCTACACCAACTATTGCATCTGCGCCATTGCGGCTGTGCAGGAACAGGAGTTCGGCACGGTCCCGGATATAGATCAATGCGCCGACGAGTTGCGTACATGGTGGTCATATAAGGAAAATATCGGCGAAATGCCCGGCTACGCGATTGCATTTCTCGACAAGTTTCTTGGCGGAGAGCCCAACTGGGTCATGCCTGATCTGGCATCCGCACGCGCAGCGGTGAAGCGTGCTCTGGGCGCGGATCAGCCGGTCACAAAAATCGAGAAATAGCCGCTGCCTTTCTCTACTGGAGAGGGAAGGCCGTTCAGGTGTCGCGGCTTTTGGTTGGAACAATCCGCCTTTTGGACATAATGTGGACGAAGCATTTTCCATTGCCCGTGAAAAGCGAAAACAGCTCTCACTGGCATGGACGGTTGCCAAAAAACCATATTTAGCCAACAAGGGTTGGAATTAAACGCTCGGCGTCAAGAATGGAACATAACTTGAAACGCATCAAAATCGGCCTGGTTTGTCTCTTTCTGGCAGGTGTTTTGCCCGCGCATGCTCTCGAAGTCGGTCCGCCGGCCGTTTTGAAGCCTTCGCCGGAGCAGGTTCAAGCCGCTCATCTGACGGCAGAATTCCTGACGCGTTTCCATTATCGGCCCGTCCCGCTGGATGATGCCTTGTCGGTCCGGATCATGAACCGGTTCATCGATTCGCTGGACCCGGATCGGCTCATCTTTCTGCAGGCGGATGTCGACAAGTTCCTGACCGGCAGCAAGGAAATCGACGACGCCATCGGCCGTCAGGACCTGACTATTCCTTTTTCCATTTTCAGCGTCTACCAGATGCGCATCATCGAGCGCATGACGTTTGCACGTGGTCTGCTCAAGCAGAATTTCGATTTCAGCAAGCAGGAAGAATTCTCCATCGTGCGCGACAAGGAACCCTGGCCGCGGTCGAACGAGGAAAGCGACGACCTGTGGCGCAAGCGCGTCAAGAACGACTGGCTGCGTCTGAAGCTTGCCGGCAAGGACGATGCGACCATTCGCAAGACGCTCGACAAGCGTTACGAGAACTCCATCGAGCGCACGTATAAATACAAAAGCGACGATGCCTTTCAGTCCTTTATGGCGGCCTATACGACATCGGTCGATCCGCACACCGATTATTTCGGCGTAAAGGCTTCAGCCGAGTTCGATATTTCCATGAAGCTGTCGCTGGTTGGCATCGGCGCGGTGCTTCAGGAAAGGGACGACTATACGACGATCCGCGAACTTGTCGCCGGTGGGCCGGCGCAATCGTCGGGCAAGCTTGCGGTGGGCGACCGTATCATCGGGGTAGGTCAGGGCAAAGACGGCCCGATCAAAGAAGTAATCGGAATGCGGCTCGATGAAGTTGTGCAGATGATCCGTGGTGACAAGGGATCGGTCGTGCGCCTCGACATTCTGCCAGCAGATGCCGGTGCCGATGGCAAGCACCATGTCATCACGCTGGTTCGCGACAAGATCAGTCTCGACAAGCAGGCTGCCAAGAAAACGATCCTTCCCGTGAAGGACGGAAATGTTACCCGCAAGATCGGGGTGATTATCCTCCCGGCGTTCTACGAAGATATTCAAGCGCGGCGGAAGGGCGACAAGAACTACAGGAGCGCCAGCCGCGATGTTGCCAAGCTGATTACCGAGCTGAAGCAGGATAAGGTTGATGGCGTCCTGGTCGATCTCCGCAACAATGGCGGCGGGTCACTGAGCGAGGCGATTGACCTGACTGGTCTGTTCGTGGGCAAGGGTCCGGTGGTCCAGCAACGCAACGCAAACGGCGAGGTCAAGGTCGAAAGCGATAATCTTCCCGCCCCAGCCTGGAAGGGACCGCTGGGCGTGCTTATCAATCGCGGCTCTGCCTCAGCCTCGGAAATCTTCGCTGCGGCAATACAGGATTACGGGCGTGGCGTGGTCATAGGCGAGCCAAGTTTCGGCAAGGGAACCGTGCAGACCGTGGTCGACCTCGACGAAGTGGCCAACAATCCCAAGCCTGAATATGGCGAGCTCAAATTTACAGTTGCCCAGTTCTTCCGTGTCGACGGTGGAACGACGCAGTTGCGCGGCGTGACGCCGGATATCAGCCTGCCTGGGCTCTTCGATCTCAAGCTTGTCGGTGAATCGAGCTTCGACAACGCTTTGCCGTGGACCCAGGTCTCCGCGGCGAAATACAAAGCCTCTGATGCCATAAAGGCATTGTTGCCAAGGCTGCAAAATCTGCATGACGAGCGCGTGCAGAAATCCAGCGAGTTTCAGAACTTTGTGGAAGACGTGGCGGCGCTCAAGGCACAGCGCGAGAAAAAGGTCATTTCTCTCAACGAAACGGTGCGTCGCAATGAGATGACCGCGCAGGAAAATCGAGCCAAGGCGCGTGGAAAATCCAATGATGGTATTGATACGCAGATTGACGATGGTCTGCAGTCAAACGAGCGAAGCCTGAGTGCGGACCTCGCAATCGAAAATAGCCGCAAGAACGCGACGGACGTTCTTCAGAATGAAGCGGCGGCGATTGTCACCGATCTGGCTGTCCTGCAAGAGAAGGTGCCCGAACACGCTGCCAATTGAAAGGCGAACTGCTGGGACCGCTTTCTCCGTTCCAGCATAGTACAAAGCCGATCGCGAATGGTTCGGTAGGTTTCGAGAACTGTTTGGCTTTTTCGGATTTGGATTGAATCTTCGAGAAGATAGTTCGCTTGAGAAACACCGATGGTGAGTGATTTTAAGAACGGTCGTGCGCTTGTCCAGCAGCATCGCGTTGTTGCCCTTGATGCGATGAATGCGCTGGTGGGACGAATGATCGGCCCCCACGGACGGGTCCAATTTGATTGTTAGTGCAATGATGGTCGCGGCGCCAGCGCGGGCGGCATTGCTGGTTGGGGTTGCAGGGCCGCCCGCGCGAATGCCGGGATGAAGACCT
>Ga0182741_1000125_pt1 | contig 122683 bp, 109 predicted proteins | sample eDN5th37CBELigOP_FD_128874 | JGI IMG/M metagenome (GOLD analysis project Ga0182741, IMG submission 128874) | Enriched Organic Plus compost microbial communities from Emeryville, California, USA - eDNA 5th pass 37_C BE-Lig OP (version 2) (version 2) ...
AGAGCCAGTCGTACTTCCTCGACGCGCCGTGGCTCGTGTTCTTCCCCGGCGCGGCGATCCTGCTCACCTCGCTGTCCTTCAACCTCTTAGGGGAGGCCCTTAGGGACGCCCTCGACCTGGCGGAGCGGAGGTGACCCGGTGATCGCGTACGCCCTCAAGCGCCTGTTGCAGTCGGTGTTCGTGCTCCTCGGCATCACCCTGGTGACGTTCCTGCTGGTCTTCCTCCTGCCGGCCGACCCGGCCAGGATGATCGCCGGCCGCAGCGCCACCGTCGCCACCGTCGAGAGCATCAGGCACGAGCTGGGGCTCGACAGGCCGCTGCCCGTGCAGTACGCGAGCTACCTGAGCGGCCTGCTGCGGGGCGACCTGGGGCGCTCCTACGCGCAGCGGGCGCGGGTCTCCGACCTCATCGCCTCGCGCTTCATGCCCACGGTGCAGCTGGCGTTGGCTGGCATCTTCTTCGAGCTGCTCATCGGCCTGCCGGCCGGCATCCTGGCCGCCACGAGGCGCGGCACGCGCGTCGACCAGGCCGTCATGGCGCTGGCGTTCGTGGGCGTGTCGGCGCCGCAGTTCGTGGTGGGCCTGATACTCATCTACCTGTTCGCCTACTTGTTGCCCGTCTTCCCCCTGGGCGGCTACGGCACTCCCCTCCACTTGGTGCTGCCGGCCGTGGCGGTGGGGCTCGCGGGCGGCGGCTGGTACGCGCGCGTGACGCGCAGCGCCACCATCGATGTGCTGAGGCAGGACTACGTGCGCACCGCCCGCGCCAAGGGCGTGATGCCCACGCGCGTGGTGCTCAAGCACGTCCTCAAGAACGCCGTGCTGCCCGTCGTGGCCTTGGTGGGCCTCGACATCGGCGTGTTCATGGGCGGCATCGTCGTCGTGGAGTCGGTCTTCGGCTGGCCTGGCATCGGCCAGATGATCTGGCAGGCCATCCAGCTCGTCGACATCCCCGTGATCATGGGCGGAGTCCTGGTCACGGCCCTCTTCGTCGTGGTCGGCAACCTCGTGGCCGACCTCGTCTACCCGGCCCTAGACCCTCGCATCCGCTACCACTAGGCGGCGGCCCCGGCCCCCGCCGGGACTCAAGCAGCGCGTGACCGCGCGGAAGGAAGGCAGGATAGAGATGAACAGCGATTCGAGCAACGGACCCGCGGTGCACAGACGCCGCACGGCGCTCGTCGCGCGCCTGGCCGCGGCGCTGGTCATGGCTGCCTGCGGCGCCTTCGCCGCCGCGCAGCAGGGCGGCAGGGCGGTCGTCTCGTTCCAGGTCGACGTCAGCACGCTCGACCCGGCCATCGGCTACGACTGGCAGAACTGGTCGATCATCAAGTCGCTCTTCGACGGCCTGATGGACTACGAGCCCGGCACGACGAACCTCGAGCCGCACCTGGCCGAGAGCTACACGGTGTCCGAGGACGGACGCACCTACACCTTCACCCTGCGCCAGGGCGTCAAGTTCCACAACGGACGTGAGCTCGTCGCCGAGGACGTCAAGTACTCGCTCGAGCGCGTGCTCGACCCGGCGACGCAGAGCCCGGGACAGGGCTTCTACCTCAGCATCGAGGGCGCCCAGGAGTTCATCGACGGCCAGGCCGACGAGGTCGTGGGCATCCGCGTGGTGGACGACCGCACCATCGAGTTCACGACCTCCGAGCCCGACGCCTCGTTCCTGCACAAGCTCGGCCTCAACTTCGCGCACGTCGTGCCCCGCGAGGCCGTGGAGGCCGCAGGCGGCGACTTCGGCCATCAGCCCGTGGGCACGGGCGGTTTCAAGCTCCGCGAGTGGGTGCTGGGCCAGCGCCTCGTGCTGGAGCGCAACCCCGACTACTTCGAGGCGGGCGTCCCCTACCTCGACGAGCTGGTGTTCGAGATCGGCGTCGACCCGAACGTGGCGTTCCTCAGGCTGCAGCGCGGCGAGGTCGACGTGCTCGGCGACGGCATCCCCAGCGCCCGCTTCACCGAGGTCATGGCCGACGCGCAGCTCTCGCAGCTCGTGGCCATGGGCGAGCAGATGCAGACCGGCTACGTGACCATCAACGTCACGGTGCCGCCGCTCGACGACGTGCGCGTGCGCCAGGCCCTGAACATGGCCATAAACAAGGACCGCATCGTGCGCATCATCAACAACAGGGCCGTGCCGGCCACCCAGGTCCTGCCGCCCCTGTTCGAGGCGCACGACCCCAGCTACGAGGGCTACCCCTACGACCCGCAGCGCGCCCGCGAGCTCCTCGCCGAGGCCGGCTACCCGAACGGCTTCGACACCGTGCTCTACGCCTACAACGTGGCGCCGAACGACCGCATCGCCCAGGCCATCCAGGCCGACCTGGCGGAGATCGGCGTGAGGGCCGAGCTGCGCACCCAGGCCCAGGCCACGGTGATCGAGGCGGGCGGCGCCGGCGAGGCCCCGCTGATCTGGTCGGGCGGCATGGCGTGGATCGCCGACTACCCCGACCCGAACAACTTCTACTGGCCGATCCTGGCCTGCGCCTCCAACATCCCCGGCGGTTGGAACTGGTCCAGGTACTGCCGCGAGGACCTCGAGGAGCGCGCCGCCCGCGCCGACACGCTGGCCCGCGCCGACCAGGCCGCCGAGCGCAACGAGGAGTGGCGCCAGATCTTCCTCGAGATCATGGAGGACGCGCCGTGGATCCCCGTCTTCCACGAGCTGCAGGTGTCCATGCACTCCACGCGCGTGACCGGGCCGGAGGGCATCTTCACCGACCCCATGCACATCCCCGTGCACTACGAGTACATCCGGATGGCTGAATGAGCGAACACGGCCACAAGACCATCCACCACCATCACCACCACTTCGGCTGGGACAACTCGCTGGAGCCAGTGCTGACCGTCGAGCCGGGCGCGGTCGTCGAGCTGGAGACCGTCGACTCGTCTGGCGGCCAGCTGAACGAGCGCTCCACGGCGGCCGACGTCGCCAAGCTCGACTTCGGCAAGGTGAACCCGGTGACGGGCCCCGTAGTCGTGGCGGGGGCCGAGCCGGGCGACGCGCTGGTGGTGGAGGTCCTCGACTTCGCGGAGTCGGGCTGGGGCTGGACGGGCATCATCCCTGGCTTCGGGCTCCTGGCCGACGAGTTCACCGAGCCGTGGCTGAACGTCTCGCGCTACGACGCCGGGCAGGTCGAGTTCCTGCCCGGCGTCAGGCTGCCCACGCGGCCCTTCCCCGGCACGATAGGCGTGGCTCTCGCCGAGCCGGGGCTCCACTCCGTCGTGCCGCCGCGCGCGCAGGGCGGGAACCTCGACGTGCGCGACCTGACGCGCGGCGCCAAGCTCTACCTGCCCGTGGCCGTCCCCGGCGCCCTCTTCTCGCTGGGCGACACCCACGCCGCGCAGGGCGACGGCGAGGTGTGCGGCACGGCCGTGGAGACGGCCATGAAGGTGCGCGTGAGGCTCGACCTCGTGAAGGGCGCCGGCTTCTCGGCCCCGCGCTACGAGCTGCCGGCCCCGGCGGCCAGCGAGCCGATGCCCAAGGGCTTCTACGCCACCACGGGCGTGGCGCCAGACCTCATGGCGGCCAGCAAGGACGCCGTGCGCGCCATGATCGACCACATCACCAAGGAGTACGGGCTCGACGCGCCCACCGCCTACGCGCTCTGCAGCGTAGGGGTGCACCTGCGGATCAGCGAGGTCGTCGACATGCCCAACTGGGTGGTGTCGGCGGTGCTGCCCAAGCACCTGTTCGTGTAGCCGGCGCCCTGCCGCCTACACGCTGAGAGGCGCCCGGTCACGCGTGACCGGGCGCCTCTCCCTTGCCGCGGCCACTAGCCCTTGAGGAGGAAGACCCCTATCGCCCCGCCGGCGACAATGAGGTAGATCGGGTGCACGTCCCAGCGGACCGACAGCACGAAGGCCGCGATGGCGATGATCCACAGCGGCCAGTTGGCCAGCCAGGTCGAGGGCTGGCCGAGGGCGCTGGGCGCGAACTGCCAGACGACCAGCGCCAGCAGCGCGATCACCACGGGGCGCACGCCCTTGAGGAACCCGGCCATGGCGGGCGCGTCGCGGTAGCGCAGGTAGGCCGTTAGCAGGAGGACCATGGCGACGATCGTGGGCGCCGTGAGCCCCAGCAGGCTGGCGGTGGCGCCGAGCGGGCCGGCGATCTTGTAGCCCACGTAGCCCGCCATCTTCGTCGCGATGGGCCCGGGCAGCGCGTTGCCGAGGGCGAAGGCGTCGAGGAACTCCTCGCGCGTCAGCCAGCGGTTGACGTCGACGACCTCCTCCTGGATCAGCGGGATCATCGAGGGACCGCCGCCGAAGCCGAACAGCCCCACCTTCGTGAACGCCCAGAACAGCTTGAGTGTCTCGCCGAGCACCGCTGCGCTCCTCCCTCGCGGTCGCGGGCCTGGCCCGCTAGTTGAGCCCGTCCCGCTCCAGCAGGGCCTCGGCCTCGGGGTCGCCTGGCATGGCGTCGAGCCGGCTACGCAGCAACGCGCGCCGCTCCGGCTGGCGCACGCTGTGCCGCTCCAGCGGCTCCATGAGCACCAGCAGCAGCTCGAAGTGCCCGATGGCGTGCGTGCTGCGCATGACGTGCATGTCCAGGTCCAGGGCGTCCTCTATGGCCGGCGGCACGGACAGCACGGCCTCGCGCTCGCCCTTGAGGAGGGCCATGGCGACGTCGGTGCGGCGCCTGCCCTCGCCGAAGCTCACGCGCACGCCGCGCGGGAGCGCGTGCTTGAGCACGGACGCCTGCACCTCCAAGGCGCGGCGCTCCGGCGCCTGGGGAGCGGCGTTGCGTTCCCGCGCCCCGTCCATCAGTAGGCCTTAGCGAACAAGACCTTGCGGGGGTAGCCGCTGGGCCTGCCGGTGTGGATGCACGTGGTGCCCTCGGCGCTGGGGCCTTCGAAGGGGATGCAGCGCACGGTGGCCTTGGTGAGCTCCTGGATCTGGCGCTCGCTCTCGGGGTCGCCGCAGTGGGTGGCCCAGACGAAGCCCTGCTCCACCTTCTCGGCGAGCTCGTCCATCGTCTCGGCCGTGTAGGTGTGGGCGTCCCTGAACTCCTCGGCGCGGCGGTAGAGCGCGTCGTGGAACCCATCGAGCCTGGCAGGCATACCGGACGCGACCTCGGCGAGCGGCACCTGCGTCTTCTCGCCGGTGAGCCTGTTCACCACGGTGGCGACGCCGGCCTCCAGGTCGCGCTGGCCGACCTCGATGCGGAACGGCACGCCCTTCTGCTCCCACTCGTTGAACTTGCGGCCGGGGGTGAGGTCGTCGCGGTCGTCGACCCTGTAGCGCACGCCGCGGTCCCTCAGCTCGGCGGCGATGCGTCCCACGGCCTCGAGCACGCCCGTCTTGCCGGCCTCGTCGCCCGACTTGTAGATGGGCAGGAGCACCACGGGGTAGGGCGCCAGGCGCGGCGGCATGATCAGGCCCTTGTCGTCGCCGTGGGCCATGATCAGCGCGCCGATGAAGCGCGTGGAGAGGCCCCATGACGTGGTGTTCGCGTAGGCCTGCTGGTTGTTGACGTCGTTGAAGGTGATGTCGAAGGCGCGCGCGAAGTTCTCGCCCATGAAGTGGCTGGTGCCCGACTGGAGCGCGCGGCCGTCGCGCATCATCGCCTCGATGGTGAGGGTCATCTGCGCGCCGGCGAAGCGCTCGCGCTCCGTCTTCTCGCCGACGAACACGGGCAGGGCGCCGAAGTCGCGGGCGAACCGCGCGTAGACGCCGATCATCTGACGCGTCTCGGCCACGGCCTCCTCGGCGGTGGCGTGCGCGGTGTGCCCCTCCTGCCACAGGAACTCCGTGGTGCGCAGGAACGGACGGGTGCGCAGCTCCCAGCGCATCACGCTGCACCACTGGTTGTAGAGGAGCGGCAGGTCGCGGTAGCTCTTCACCCACTTGCTGTAGAGCTCGCCGAACAGCGTCTCCGAGGTGGGCCGGATGGCGTAGGGCTCCTCGAGCTCCTTGCCGCCGGCGTGAGTGACCACGGCCAGCTCCGGCGCGAAGCCCTCGACGTGCTTCGCCTCGCGCTCGAAGTAGCTCATGGGGATGAGCATCGGGAAGTAGAGGTTCTCGTGCCCCGTCTCCTTGAACATGGCGTCAAGGTGGCGTTGCACGTTCTCCCACAGGGCGTAGCCGTACGGTCTCAGTACGAAGCTGCCGCGCACGGGGCTAAGGTCGACGAGCTCGGCCCGGTAGACGATGTCGTTGTACCAGCCCGAGAAGTCGTCCGCCTGGCGTGGCAGGGGGGGCGTCTTCGACATGGCGTTTCACGATACCAGCAGGAGGCGGCTTCCCCGTGCTGAACCGTCATCCTCCAGGCGGACGGCTCAGGTCACGAGGACGGGCGCCCGCACCCGCGCGACGACGCGGTCGGTGACCCCGCCCGTCACCTCCTCGAGCCAGCGGCTGTACTTGTAGCTCCCCATGACGAGCAGGTCGGCGCCCTCGCGCTCTGCTGCCCGCGCGATGGCCGCGTCCACCGCCCCTCGCTCGGTCACCAGGTCGGCGGCCACGCCCAGCTCACCCAGGAAGGCCGCGGCCTTCTCCAGCACGGGGCCCGCCGGGCGGCCGCGCTCGGAGACGCACACCACCACGGGCCGCCCGCCGTGCGCGAGCACCATGTAGGCCAGCGCGAAGAGGGCCAGCTCGGCGCGCTCCCGGCCGTCGTAGGCCAGCAGAGGACGCGACGGGAAGGCCTTCTCCCCGCGCGTGAGCAGCAGCGGCCGCGGGCTGCGGTGGAGCAGCGAGCGCACCCACCCAGTGGGCCGCCCCGCGGGCGAGGAGACCACCACCAGGTCGGCGTAGGCGGCGCGGCTGACTATCGCCCCCAGGGGCTCGCGCGGCGAGGCGGCGAGCTGGCCGGGGACGCCGGCGGCCCGGCAGCGGCGCTCGAACTGCTCACGCGCGGCGGCGGCCTCGTCGGAGGCGGGGTCGGCGCCGAGCAGCAGGGCGAGCAGCTTGGCGCCCTCGCGCGCCGCGACCTCGAGCGCCGGCCCCAGCGCCGCGTCGCCGCGCCCCTTCTCCATGACCACCAGCACCGTGTCGACGAGCCCAGGCAGCGCCTCCTTGACGTCCTTGCCCTCCGCGACGGCCGCCTTGAGCCTCTCGGTGGCGGAGGGCAGGTCGAAGCGCACGCGCAGGCCCTCGGCGAGCTCCGGCCCCTCCAGCGTCCAGCCGAACTCCTGCTCCAGTCGCGCCCTGTGGTCGGAGAGGAAGAGGTAGAGGTCCGTGACGGTGCGGCCGGGGAAGCGCGCCAGGAGGTCGTGCTCCTCGATCGCCTCGGCCACGGGGAGGTAGACGGCGTCGTACCAGTGCGCGACGGCCTCGTCCCAGGAGACCGGCCTGTCCTCGTCGATGCCCATGAAGTAGCGGTGGACGCTTATGTGCTCGAGCAGCGAGGGGTAGCGCAGCGGCTCGGTCAGGCGCAGGTCTGCCCCGGGCCGCAGTTGGTCTATGCCCGTCTCTTCGAGGAACGCCGCGTAGCTGCCGGCCAGCGCGATGGCCTCGGCGTCGGCGTCGGGGCCAAGGGGGACGCGGCTGTAGACGGGCGTCACCCAGGCCTGGATCGTCTTGGCGCCCAGCTGCCGCGCCACCGACACGCGGTGGTTGCCGTCCTTGACGAAGTACGCGTCGCCGATGCGGTAGAGCTCGACGGGCGGCACGCCCTCGAGGCCCGTCATCGCCAGCCGCACGCCCACCCAGCGCCCCTTGTCCTCGTCCACGAGGGGCAGGAACTCGCGCGTGAAGTCCTGGTAGCGCCCGACGGAGCCGACTATCGCCTCGAGGGGCACGTCCTGCAGCGTGGCGCCCGACCCCTCCACGGCGCGCAGGCGACGCCGCACCTCCTCGTAGGGCAGGAGGCGGTGCGAGGTGCCGAGGAGCCTGGCCACGACCGACCTCAGCGCCGCGCGACGCCGCGCGCGCTGGAAGTCGTAGGCCGCGGAGGCGCGCGTCTCGGTGCCGTCCGCCATGACGTCCATGGTCTCACAAGGGACGAGCGGCGTGCGCCGGCGGGGTTAGCGTTCCTCGTAGACGCCCCGCCCGGGCACGCGCCGGTCGCGCGCGGACGCGCGGGGCCGCGTGGAGGAACATGGTCGTAGAGGTCTTCTCGGACATCGCCTGCCCCTGGTGCTACATCGGCAAGACGCGCTTCGAGCGCGCGCTCGCGCGCTACGAGCACGCCGGCGAGGTCCAGGTGGTGTGGCGGTCGTTCCAGCTCTCTCCCGACGCGCCGACGCGCGAGCCGGGCCTCACCGTGGACTACCTGGCCGACAAGTACGGGGTCGGCCGCGACGGGGCCCTGGCGATGATGGAGAGGGTCACCGAGGTGGCGGCCTCCGAGGGCCTCGAGTTCCACCTGCCGAAGGCGGTGGCGGCCAACACCTTCGACGCCCACCGGGTCACCCACCTGGCGGCGGAGCGCGGCCTGGGGCGCGAGGTCATGGGGCGCCTGATGCGCGCCTACCAGTCCGAAGGCGAGAACGTCGCCGACCACGAGACGCTGGCGCGCCTCGCCACCGAGGCGGGGCTGGCGGCGCAGGACGTGCGCGACACGCTCGCGTCGAGCGCCTACGTGGAGGCCGTGGAGGCCGACCTGTCCCTGGCCCGCCGTTACGGCGTCACGGGCGTGCCGTTCTTCGTCTTCGACGCCAAGGCGGCGATCTCGGGCGCCCAACCCACCGAGCTGTTCCTCTCCGCCCTGCGCCAGTTCGGCCCGCAGGTTCCCGTGCTGCAGCGCGTGGGCGCCGACGACGACGCCGTCTGCGGTCCGGACGGCTGCTAGGCAGGCGCCGAGAACGCGCGTGGGCGCCGCCTGGCCGACCGAGCAGGCGGCCTGGCGCCTCACCCAGGACCCGCCGGCCGGCCCGAATGGGGCCTTTGCTATACTCCGGCCGACATGGCGCTGACGATGATGCGACGTAGCCCCGTGACGGGCTGAGCCGGAAGCTCAGCTCCACGCGGGGCGCCGTGCGCACAGCCGGCGCCCTTCTTCATGCAGCGGGAAGGGCCCGGAAGCTCAGCGAAGGAGCCGTAAGGTGGACGAAGGCACGCCCCAGAACCGCATCGTGCTCGACAAGCCCGAGGACACCGCCGTAGCCGCGCAGGGCGAGTTCGGCGAGCCGGAAAGCTACCCCGAGCCGGCGCCCGAGGCGCGGGCCCTGGAGCGCGGCGCGTTCTACGCGACCACGCCCATCTACTACGTCAACGCCGCGCCGCACCTGGGCCACTCGTACACGACGATCCTGGTGGACGTCGTCACGCGCTTCCACAGGCTCAAGGGCGACGACACGTTCTTCCTCACGGGCACCGACGAGCACGGCGAGAACATCCAGAAGGCGGCCACGGCCCACGGCCGCACGCCGCAGGAGTACGCCGACGACGTCTCGGGCCAGTTCCGCACCACCTGGGACCGCCTGGGCGTGCGCTACGACGACTTCATCCGCACCACCGAGGAGCGGCACAAGAAGGTCGTCAGCGAGGTGCTGCAGAAGGTCTACGACTCCGGCGACATCGTCTACGGCGAGTACTCGGGCCTCTACTGCGTGCGCTGCGAGCGCTTCTACACCGAGAAGGAGCTCGTGGACGGCAAGTGCCCGCAGCACGAGATCGAGCCGGAGATGCGCACCGAGGCGAACTACTTCTTCCGCATGGAGAAGTACCGGGAGTGGTGGCGCGACACGCTCACCGCCAACCCCGACCTGATAAGGCCCGAGCGCTACCGCAACGAGGTCCTGGCGATGCTGCGGGAGCCGATCGGCGACCTGTCCATAAGCCGGCCGCGCAGCCGCGTGCCCTGGGGCATCCCCCTGCCATGGGACCAGGACCACGTGGCCTACGTGTGGTTCGACGCGCTCATCAACTACTACTCGGTGCTGGTGTCACGCGGCACCGTCGAGCGCTACTGGCCGCACGTCGAGCACTTCATCGCCAAGGACATCCTCAAGCCGCACGGGCTGTTCTGGCCGATCATGCTCAAGGCCGCCGGCATCCCGCTCTACAAGCACCTGAACGTGCACGGCTACTGGCTCGTCGACGACCGCAAGATGAGCAAGTCGCTCGGCAACGTCATCAGGCCGCTCGAGATGGTCAAGCGCTACGGCAACGACGCCTTCCGCTACTTCCTCGTGCGCGACATGACGTTCGGCCTGGACGCCAGCTTCTCGGAGGTGGCGATCGCCGAGCGCATCAACTCCGACCTGGCCAACGACCTGGGCAACCTGCTCAACCGCACCCTCGGGATGCTGCAACGCTACCGGGACGGCGTGGTGCCGCCCGCGCACGACATGGAGCCCATCGACGTAGACCTGCGGCAGGCCTTCACCGACCTGCCGGCGAAGATGACGCGCCAGTTCGAGGACCTGCAGTTCGACAGGGCCGTGGAGTCCGTGATGGAGGCGGTGCGCAAGGCGAACAAGTACATCGCCGACGTCAAGCCCTGGGAGCTGGCGCGCGACGAGGCGCAGTCTCAGCGTCTAGACACCGTGCTGAACACGCTCCTGGAGGCGCTGCGCGTGGCCAGCATCCTCCTCGACCCGATCATCCCCGGCAAGGCGCACGAGCTGCGCAAGCAGCTGGGCATCCGCAACGCGCCCTTCGACCTCTCGAACGCGGCGCAGTGGGGCCTCATCCCGCCGGGCACGCGCACCGCGCCGGGTGAGCCGCTCTTCCCGAAGATCGACCTGGAGGCGTTGCAGCGCGAGATAGACGAGTCGAACGCCGCGCCGGCGGAGGCCCCCGCGGCGCCCGCGCCGCTGCAGCACAAGGACGCCATCACCATCGACGACTTCGCCAAGATTGAGCTGCGCGTGGTGACGGTCGAGAAGGCCGAGCAGCACCCCAACGCCGACAAGCTCCTGGTGCTGACGGTGCGCATGGGCCCCGAGACGCGCACCGTCGTATCGGGGATCAAGGCGCACTACTCGCCCGAGGACCTGGTGGGCCGCAAGCTCGTGCTCGTGACCAACCTGCAGCCTGCCAAGCTGAGGGGTATCGAGAGCCAGGGGATGATCCTCGCGGCCGCCGACGAGTCGGGCCAGCTGAGCCTCGTCACGCTCGACAAGGACCTGCCGGACGGCAGCGAGGTCCGCTGACCCCTCTGCTGTGACTGGCTCACGGGCCCCTAGGGGAGGCCCGTGAGCCTGGTGGTCCAGTACGTGCAGTTCCCGGTCCACACCGTCTGGGTCTTGCTCCTGGCAGGGTCGGGGGCGTTGACGGTGACCTGGACCCGGCAGGCGTCCGTGCCCGCGAGGGCGTTGTTGCCCGGGGCGTAGAGCAGGAACTCGCCCGTGGTGTCGCCGTTGAGGGCGCGGATCGTGGCGTCCGGGAACCCCGGCACCGAGACTATGAGTCGCCAGTCGTACGTCAGCGCCTCGGCGGTGGGGTTCGTGACCGTGACGATGGCCGAGTAGCGCAGCTCGTCAGGGCCCGTTATGACCAGGCTGCAGGCCAGGTCCCTCAGGTCGATCGTCGCGCCCGTGCCCACCTGCACGTGGTCGCAGCCTATGGGCGTGCCGTTGAAGAAGACCAGGTCGTAGCCGTAGACGCCGTAGGTGGCGATCTGCGGGTACGGGTTGGCGCTCTCCGGCTCCACGGTCACGAACACGGAGCCCGTGCCGGCGGCGCCGTCGGTGTCGGTGGTCCGGGCGATGACGCGACGCGACCCCTCGGCGCCGAAGGTCACCTGCACCTGGCAGCCGCTGCCGCTGACCACGTCGGGCGCCTCGACGGTCCACGTCATGTTCGAGCACACCACCGAGGTGTCGGCCTCGTTGGGGTCGGTGACGAGCGCCGTCACCGGGTAGGGGAAGCCGATGTACGCGTTGCCTGACGCCTGCAGGTCGACGCGGGGCGACTTGTTCGTCACGTCGAGGTCGAACGTGACCGAGGCGCTGCGCCCCTGGTGGGTGGCGGTGACGGTGAGCGTGTGGACGCCCGCTTTGGTGAACGTGATGGGCAGGCCCGGCCCGCCGAACGGCCCGGACTTCACCGTGTAGGGCCCGTCGTAGACGGTGCCGGAGAGGCTCGAGACCACCCTCAGCTGCACGCTGGCCGCCACGGAGTGCGTGACCGTGAAGAACTGGTCGAGGTTCACGCTCACGCGCAGGTCGGCGCGCCGCGGCAGCGGCACGGTGTCGAGCGTGATGGTGGGCGCCTCGGTGCTGCCCGGCGCCGACTGCTCCTGGTTCCAGCGGGCGCTGCGCCGCGTGTCGAACTCCAGCACTTCGAGCGAGCCGAACACCTGCTCCACGTAGTCGGCCGGCACGTAGTAGTAGCCGCCGTCGCCGGCGAGGCAGCCCCAGGAGTTCTTGACCACGAAGTAGCCGCCACCGCCGGCGTTGACGGGGAACTGCTCGGTGGAGAGCGCCTGGTTGCTGAGGAAGCCCACGATCTGCACGACGTGGCCGCCGCACTTCTTCGTCGTGCCGCCGGCGCCGTCGCTGCACACCTTGGCGTAGTCGGTGACCACCCCGCCGACGGCCTCGTTGAAGCCCCTGTAGACGGGGTAGGAGGCGATGATCACGTGCCCCTGGGCCAGGTACTGACGGTAGCGGTTGAGGTCGAACGCCTGGCCGGAGGACCAGACCTGCCGCGAGGAGCTGGCCAGCACCCCGGCTCCCGAGTAGTTCACCTGGGCGTAGGCGCAGAACGGCAGGACGGTGCCGTTCACCGCGTAAAGGGTGCAGAAGATGGGGGTCTGGTGCGCCGTGGCCGAGCACGAGCCCTGGTAGGCGTCACAGGTGCCCGCGTACTGGGCCATGTCGCCGTCCAGGCTGCCGGCCCTGCCGGTGGCGGGGTTGTAGAGCCAGTAGCTCTCGTCGGGCAGACGCTGGTTGGCCGCCACCGCCCGCGACAGCGCCAGGGACGCGCTGTGGCTCTCCGTGTAGTCGTTGCGGTCCCACACGAACTTGGCCTGGTTCACGTAGAACTGCTCGGAGAGGTCGACGCTGTTGTCGTTCTGCACGCGCTCGCGGCTCTCGATGGCGCCGATGGAGGCGAAGGCCCAGCAGTCGTAGCGGCGGGCCTGGTTCTTCACCGGCGAGAGGAAGTTGCGCAGCGGGAACCAGTAGTTGGCGAAGTAGCCGGTGGGTTGCGCGCAGGTGGCGTCGTGGTCGCTGCCCGGCACCTTCTGCGCCGGGTCGAGGCCGCCCGCGAGCCAGTCGGGGTCGTAGCGCACGCGGTCGAGGTCCTCGACGGTCGCCAGCAGCGCGTCGAGCGCCGCCAGCGCCGCCCGCAGCTCCTCGAGCCCCGCGCCCTCGAGGTCCTCTGGGGGCGTGGCCTGCGACTTCAGCTCATCGGGCAGGAGGTCGAAGCTCATGCGGTAGTCGGCGAGCGCGTTGTCCGGGTCGCTCGCCCGCTGCTGGATGACGGCAGCGTCGCGCACGCGCTCTCCGAGGCCGAGCAGCGTCACCTCTTCCCCGCCGACCTCTACGGTCGTCCCCGGCTCGTATGCGCTGGCGTCTTCGACCGCCTCGAGCAGGTCGGAGAGCGCCGGGCTCGGGTCCGCCACCGCCTGCAGGACGGCCAGGTCCGCCAGGAAGGCCTCGTCGAGGGCCTGGGCCTGGTCGTCGCCGTCGCTGATGAGCGTGATGACGAGGGTTCCCGCCTTGACCCGGCGATGGAACTCCGCCGGCTCGAGCATCTGGGCCTCGCCGGGCACGTCACCCTGCCACGAAGACTCGGGCTTCAGGACGTCGCCCAGGTCGGGCGAACCCCCACAACCGCCGACCACGACAACGACGACGAGCACCGCCACCGACAGCCGCACCGCGCGCCAGCCACTCCGCATGACCCGCCTAGACTTTCGACTTCCGGCGGACTGTAGCACGGGCGTCCATGAGGCTCGTCTCGCGACGAGCGGTCCGCAGCTCTCGCTTCCCTACACCTCCTCCACGTGCGCGCGCAGCCTCTCGATGGCCGCGTCCCAGGCGGCCGAAACGCGCGCCAGGTACTCGGCGGCGGACGCCACCTCCTCGCGGCGGAGCTCGTAGAACGTCTCGCGCCCCGACCTCTCGCGGCGCACCAGGCCGGCCCCCTGCAGCACGGCCAGGTGCTTGCTCACCGCCTGCCGGGTCACGCCCACCCCAGCGCTGAGCTGGGTGACGTTCAGGCGTGGCGCGGCCCCGAGCCGGCGCACCAGCTCGAGGCGCGTGGGGTCGCCGAGCGCCGCGAACGTCTTGGCGGCGGCGTCTTCCTGCCGTCGCCACCCAGCATCGCTACCCGGCGGTGGTCCCCCTCCCGGTAGGTAGGCAGGAGCCGGGGCGCTCACGGCTCAGGCGCCGAGGTAGGCGGCGATGCGCTCGGCCTGCGCGTCCCAGCCCTGCGTGTTATCGCGGACGCGCTCGGCCCGCCGGCTGGCCTCCACGGCCTCGAAACCCGACTCGGTGATCGTGAGGCGGGTGCCGCCCTCGACCTCCTCGAGCTCGAAGGTCACCAGGGTCTCCGGCTCGCCCTCGTAGCTGTCGGCGCGCGGGTCCCGCGGGTGCGGCCAGCGGAACGCGAACACCCGCGGCGCCTCCATGGCCACGACCGTGGAGCGCCACTTGTAGTACTCGTACCCGGGCTCGGTGATGTGGCCCGTCTGCGTGCGTCCCAGCTCGAACGGCTGGTCCACCTTGGCCTTGAACCAGGTGCCGAACTCCTCGTGGTCGGTCAGCGCCCGCCACACCCTCTCGATGGGCGCCTTCAGGACCACGGTCTTGACTATGCGCTCGCCCTCGCCTGCCCGGCCTGCCATATGCAACCTCCTGGTTGCATGTTAGCAGGTGGGGACGGCGGCGTCGCCGCGCGGGCAGGCGGTGGTGGGGACCGTCCGGACGCGCCGTGCTCGGCCCAGCGGCCAGAGGATCACAGGTGCGGGCGAGGGCGCTTCAGCCCGCGTACCCGCGCAGGACCTCGAGGAACCTCTCGCCGTACCTCTCGAGCTTCGCTGCCCCCACGCCAGAGACGCGGGACAGCCCGTCGGCGTCCGTGGGGCGCAGCGCCGCCATCTCGCGCAGGGTGCTGTCGTGGAAGACGACGTAGGGGGGCACGCCCGCCTCCTTGGCGATGGACGCGCGCAGCGCACGCAGCTCCTGGAAGAGGCCCTCGTCGCCCGGCGCGGGCTCGCCAGTGGGCCCGCCGCGCGCGGTCCTCGCCCGCGTCCGCCGCGCCACCCGGTCGCGCCGCAGCACCACGCGCGCCTCCCCGCGCAGCACCTCGGCGGCCGCGCGGCCGAGCCTCAACCCCCCGAAGCCTTCGGGGTCCGGCACGAGCTGCCCGCCGGCCAGGAGCTGCCGCACCACGGACCGCCAGCCGGCGGCGTCGAGCTCGGTGCCGATGCCGAAGGTCGAGAGCCTGTCGTGGCCTAGGCTCACTACCCGCTCAGTGGCCTTACCGAGGAGCACGTCGACGAGGTGGCCGGCCCCGAACCGCTGGCCCGTGCGCACAGCCGTGGAGAGGAGCTTCTGGGCGGCCACCGTGCCGTCGAAGGTCTCGACGGGCTCGAGGCACGTGTCGCAGTTGCCGCAGGGCCCGGGCAGCTCCTCCCCGAAGTAGGCGAGGAGCGCCCGCCGGCGGCAGCCCGCCGTCTCGCAGTAGGCCAGCAGGGCTTCCAGGCGCTGCCGCTCGACGCGCTTGTGGGCGTCGTCCCCCCCGCCGCCGGACAGCAGTCGCGTCACCTGCACCACGTCCTGCAGGCCGTAGGTCATGAACGCCTCCGCCGGCTCCCCGTCGCGGCCGGCGCGGCCCGTCTCCTGGTAGTAGGCCTCGAGGCCCTTGGGCAGGTCCAGGTGCGCCACGAACCGCACGTCCGGCTTGTCTATGCCCATGCCGAACGCCACGGTCGCCACCATCACGACGCCGCTCTCGCGCAGGAAGCGCTCCTGGCGCTCGCGCCGCGTGCCGGCGTCCAGGCCGGCGTGGTAGGCGAGGGCGTCCAAGCCCCTCTCGCGCAGCCACTCCGCCGTGGCGTCCACGCTCGCCCGCGACAGGCAGTAGACGATGCCCGCCTCGCCGGCGTGCGAGCGCCTGTAGAAGTCGAGGAACTGCGACTTGGCGTCGTTCTTCTCCACCACGCGGTAGCGCACGTTCGGCCTGTCGAAGCTGGCCACGAACGTGGGCGCGCCTTCGAGCTTGAGCCTCCCCAGGATCTCGCGGCGCGTGCGCTCGTCGGCCGTGGCCGTGAGGGCCAGCCGCCTGACTCCCGGGAAGCGCTCGGCCAGGACGCCGAGACCCAGGTACTCGGGCCGGAAGTCGTGCCCCCACTGCGAGACGCAGTGCGCCTCGTCGATAGCGAACATGGCCAGCAGGCCGCGGCGGTGGAGCCCGTCGAGAAGGGAGAGGAACCTGTCGGTGAGCAGCCTCTCGGGCGCCACGTAGAGGAGGTCGAGGCGTCCCGCGGCGGCGTCGCTCTCTATGGCGCGGGCCTCAGCGGGCTCCAGCGCGCTGTTCAGGTAGGCGGCGCGGACTCCGAGGATCTCCAGCGCCGTCACCTGGTCGTGCATCAGCGCGATGAGCGGCGACACGACGACCGTGGTGCCGGGGAGCAGCACCGCCGGCACCTGGTAGCAGAGCGATTTGCCGCCGCCCGTGGGCATGAGGACGAGCGCGTCGCCCCCGCCCACGACCGTGTCTATGACCTGCTGCTGCAGGCCGCGGAACGACTCGTACCCGAAGACGTCGCGCAGCACCTCTTGGGCGCTGCCGTAGCGCGCGCCGGTCACGCGCGCCCCTGGCGTCAGTCCACCCACTCGCCCCCGCGCATGAGCGGCTCGAGCTCGCCGGACTGCAGCTCGCCGTCGATGTCGATCTGGTCGGAGCCGATCATGAAGTCGACGTGCACGAGCGACTGGTTGAGGCCAGCGTCCCGGCGCTCGTCCGGGGACATCCGCTGCCCGCCGCGCAGCGTCGTGGGGTAGCCCTGGCCGAGCGCCAGGTGGCAGGCTGCGTTCTCGTCGAACAGGGTCTCGAAGAAGAGGAAGCCCATGCGCGAGATGGGGCTGGAAGCCGGCACCAGGGCGACCTCGCCAAGTCGCTTGGAGCCGGCGTCGGCTGCGAGGATGCCCTCGAGCGCCTCCTGGCCCTTGGTCGCGCGGGCGCGCTTGACCTCGCCCCCCTCGAACTCGAGCTCGATGCCCTCTATGACCGTGCCTTGGTAGACGAGCGGCTTGGTGGCCCTCACGACCCCGTCCACGCGGTCCTTGTGCGGGGCCGTGAAGACCTCTTCGGTGGGCATGTTGGCCACGAACTGGTCGCCGGCGGGCGTGAAGGAGCCGCCGCCGTCCCACAGGTGGCCGTCGGCCAGGCCGACGCGCAGGTCGGTGCCGGGGCCGCGGAAGCGCACCGCCGCGTAGTTCCTGGCGTTGAGCTTCTCCTTGCACTCGCGCAGCCGACCGGCGTGTTCGCGCCATGCCGCGTAGGGGTCGTCGCAGTCGAGGCGAACGGTGTGGAATATGGCCTCCCACAGCCGCTCCAGCGCCTCCTCCTCCGGCAGGTCGGGGAAGACGCGCCGGGCCCACGCCGGCGTGGCGGAGCCGGCGACCGTCCAGGCGATCTGGTCGCTCATCGACATCTCCGAGTACGGCTTCATGAGGGGACGCCAGTGCTGCTGGTACGTCCTCGTCCTCTGCGGGTCCGTGCCGACGAGGAGGAAGGGGTCTTCGCCGACGATGGCGAGCGAGGCCGCCCCCTCGGTGGCGAGCTGGATCATCCGCTGCGCCACGTGCTCGGGGACGATGCTGAAGCTCTCGTCGGGGGCGTGCTCGAAGCGGGCGCGGGTGACGCCGTCGTCGCTCCAGAAGACCTCGACGTAGGGGCTGCCCATCTCGTAGGCCTTCTCCACGACGAGCCGCGAGAGCTCCTTCGCGTCCGTGCTGGTGCGCAGGATCAGCTTCTGCCCGGGCTGCAGGTTGACGCCGACCTTCAGCAGCAGGTCCGCGTAGCGGTCGAGGCGTTGAGAACGCAGGCCGTCTTTCACCTGGGCATGGTAACAGCCCGGCGGGAACGGGCTGTTCTCCAGGAGTATCATCACCTGGCGGTCGCCAGCCGGCGCCCGCGACAACCAGGCAGAAGCCGATTCCTTCGGGGCAGGGTGCGATTCCCGACCGGCGGTGATCGGCGGGCCACGAGCCCGCCGTAAGCCCGCGAAGCCGCAAGGCCCGAACCGGTGCGAGACCGGTGCCGACGGTGACAGTCCGGATGAGAGAAGGAGGCGAACGGGGCGCGCGAGCGCGTCCCGAGCATGCATGTCATCTCCAGTCGAGAACACCAAGGGTCGCGGCCGACGACGGTCCGCGGCGAACCGGGCGGCTGACGGGGCGCAGGGCCGGTCCGCAGGCGCGGGCGGCGCCGCGCGCTCGCCCACGCGCGCGGCCGCCAAGCACATGCGCCGCGCGCTCGAGCTGGCCGGGCGCGGCCGTGGCCGCACCTCGCCGAACCCCATGGTCGGCTGCGTGATAGTCGGCCAGGACGGACAGGTGGTGGGCGAGGGCTGGCACCCGTACGCGGGCGGGCCGCACGCCGAGGCGGCAGCGCTCGCCGCCGCCGGCGAGGCGGCGCGCGGCGCCACAATCTACGTGACGCTGGAGCCGTGCGACCACCACGGCCGCACGCCGCCCTGCACCGAGGCCCTCATCGCTGCCGGCGTGGCCGAGGTCGTCGTGGCGCACCTCGACCCCGACCCGCGCGTCTCGGGCCGCGGCGTCGAGCGGCTGCGCCAGGCCGGCGTCCGCGTCAGCGTGGGCACGCTGGCGGACGAAGCGGAGGCCCTCAACGAGGCCTACCTCACCTCCCAGCGCCTGGGCCGCCCCTTCGTCCTCTACAAGGCCGCCACAACCATCGACGGCAAGACGGCCACGGCGACCGGCGAGTCCCGGTGGATCACCGGCGAGGAGGCGCGCCGGCGCGTGCACGCGTGGCGCGACGAGCTCGACGCCATCGCCGTGGGCGTGGGGACGGTGCTGAAGGACGACCCCGCGCTCACGACGCGGCTGCCCGGAGGCCGCACGCCCCTCAAGGTGGTCTTCGACAGCTCCCTGCGCACGCCGCCAACGGCCAGGCTCTTCGCGCCAGACGACTCCGGCGTGCCGGCCAGGGTGGTCGTCTACGCCTCGGAGGACGCGCCGCGAGAGCGCGCCGAGCGGCTCATCGAACGCGGCGCCGAGGTCGTCGCGCTGCCCGGACCCGCCGGCCAGCCCGACGTCTGCTCCGCCCTCGCCGACCTGGCCAGGCGGCAAGTGCGCAGCCTGCTCCTCGAGGGCGGCGGCACCCTGGCCTGGAGCTTCCTATCGCGCCGCGCGGTCGACCGCGTGGCCTTCTTCCTCGCCCCCAAGCTCATCGGCGGCCCGGCTCCCGGACCGTTGGGCGGCCCGGGGGTGAGCGCTCTGCCCCATGCGTACGCGCTCGCTTCGCTGAGCAGCGAACGCGTGGGCGACGACCTGCTCGTGACGGGCCGCGTCGTCTACCCGGAGGTCAGTTGATGTTCACAGGCATCGTGGAGGAGGTCGGCTCGGTCGCCGAGGCCTCCGAATCCCCGAGCGGCGGGCTGCGCGTCAGCGTGGTCGCCAGCCTCCCGTTCGTGACCAGCCTGGAGGTGGGCGACTCGGTCTCCGTCTCGGGCTGCTGCCTCACCGTCGTCGAGCGCGCGCTCAACTCCAGCGGCACCTTCTCGCTCGACCTCGTCGACGAGACGCTGATGCGAACCGCGCCCCGCTGGCAGCCGGGCACCGACGTCAACCTCGAGCGGGCCATGCGCGCCGACGGGATGTTCGGCGGGCACGTCGTCACGGGGCACGTGGACGGGGTGGCCGAGGTCGTCTCGGTGAGCATCACCCCGGGCGCCCACGTGGTGCGGTTCCGCGCCCCGCTGCGCCTCGCCGGGCACGTGGCGCCCAAGGGCAGCGTGGCCATAGACGGCGTGAGCCTCACGGTCGTGGACGTGGGCGGCCCCGGCGGCACGCGCCCCGACTGGCCGGCCACCGACTTCAACGTCTCGCTGATCCCGCACACGCTGGCGGTCACGACGCTTTCCAGCCTGAGAGCGGGCGACGCCGTGAACATCGAGACCGACGTGCTCGCCAAGCACGTCGAGAGGATCCTCGCCCTGCGGGAGGCGGCGCATGGTTGAGCAGGACCCCGCTGCGACGAAGGCGGCGCCGCCACCGGCGTTCGAGCCGCGGGGCACCGCGGGCCTCGCTTCCGTGCCGGAGCTCCTAGCCGAGCTGAGGGCCGGGCGTCCGGTGGTGCTGGTGGACGACGAGGACCGCGAGAACGAGGGCGACCTCGTCCTGGCCGCCGACGCCGTAACGCCCGAGAAGCTGGCGTTCATGATCAGGTACACGGGCGGCGTGGTCTGCCTGGCCATGACCAACGAGATGGCCGACAGGCTCGACCTGCCGCCGATGGTTCAGCACAACACGGCCAAACGCGAGACGGCCTTCACCGTGACGATCGAGGCGCGCGAGGGCATCACCACGGGCATCTCGGCGAAGGACCGCGCCACGACGATCCTCACCGCCATCCGCCCCGACGCCACGCCGCACGACCTCTCCCGGCCCGGCCACGTCTTCCCCCTGCGCGCCCGCGACGGCGGCGTGCTGCGCCGCGCCGGGCACACCGAGGCGGCGGTCGACCTGTGCCGCCTGGCGGGCCTCACGCCGGCGGCCGCCATCTCCGAGCTGATGCACGACGACGGCACGATGATGCGGCTGCCCGCCATACGGGAGTTCGCCGCCGAGCACGGGCTGAAGGTGGGCGCCATCGCCGACCTCATCGCCTACCGCCTGGAGCGCGAGCGCTTCGTCACCCGCGTGGCCTCGGCGGCGCTGCCCACCGAGTTCGGCTCCTTCACCATCCACGGTTACGTGGACGAGGTGAGGGGCGACGAGCACGTCGTCCTCACCATGGGCGACGTCGGCGACGGCGAGCCGGTGCTGGTGCGCATGCACTCCGAGTGCCTGACGGGCGACGCCCTCCACTCCCTGCGCTGCGACTGCGGCTTCCAGCGCGACGCCGCCATGCGCGCCATCGCCGAGGAGGGGCGCGGCGTGCTCGTCTACCTGCGCCAGGAGGGCCGCGGCATCGGGCTCCTCAACAAGATCAAGGCCTACGCCTTGCAGGACGCCGGCTCGGACACGGTCGAAGCCAACGAGCGCCTGGGCTTCCCCGCCGACCTGCGCGACTACGGCGTGGGCGCGCAGGTGCTCGTGGACCTGGGCGTGCGGCGGCTGCGCCTGCTCACCAACAACCCGCGGAAGATCGCGGCGCTACGCGGCTTCGGCCTCGAGGTGGTCGAGCGCGTGCCCCTGCGCGTGGGCGAGAACGTCCACAACGTCCGCTACCTGCGCGCCAAGGCCGAGAAGCTGGGGCACCACCTCTAGAGGGGCGCGGGGACGAGGGACCCTTGTCGCCGGCAGGGTCTCGCCTATGGTGGGATCGATGCTGTACCGCGACAGGTCCCACGCCGGCCGCGAGCTGGCGCAGGAGCTGGTTCCCTGGGCGGGCCGCGAGGGCCTCGTCGTCCTGGGTCTGCCCAGGGGCGGCGTGCCCGTCGCTGCCGAGGTGGCCGGCGCACTGGACGCGCCGCTCGACGTGCTCGTCGTCCGCAAGCTGGGCGTGCCCGGCCACGAGGAGCTGGCGATGGGGGCCGTCGCGAGCGGCAGCGGGGTGGTGCTGAACGAGGACATCGTCGCCCACCTGGGCGTGCCGCGGTCGGCGGTCGATGCGGCCGTGGAGCGCGAGCTGGCCGAGGTGAGGCGCCGCGAGCTGGCGTACCGCGGGAACAGGCCGCCCCTCGACCTGCGTGGCGCCGTGGCGCTGCTCGTCGACGACGGCGTGGCGACGGGCGCCACGGTGAGGGCGGCGGTGCAGGCGGCGCGGGCCGCCGGCGCCGCCGAGGTGGTGGTGGCGGTGCCAGTGGGAGCCCCCGACTCCTTGGCGCGCATCGCCCAGGTGGCCGACGCCGTCGTCTGCCCCCTCAGGCCGCAGCAGCTGAGCAGCGTCGGCGAGTGGTACGTGGACTTCTCCCAGACCAGCGACGACGAGGTGCGCCGCGCCATGGCGGGCGCCTCAGACTCGATCCTCTGACAGGACAGCCCGCTCTGGGCGGGCGGCTCAAGTGGGGCGCTCGGTTCGACCCGCCGCCGACGGTCAGTTCGCCGGGTCGACGGCGTCGACGTCGATGACCGGGCCGGACCTCTCGATGACGGCGCGAACCACGCGGTAGCAGTCCTCCACGTGGCGGTTGCCCACCAGCCGCATGGCCGTGTAGCTGATGCCGGCAGCCGCCGCCGAGCCCACGACCGGGACCCACTTGGCCGCCGACTTGGCAGCCACCCTCACGCCGACCTTCTTGAGGAGCGCCACGACCACGTCGGTCGTCACCAGCTTGGCGACGGCCTGGCTGCCCACGCTCTTGGCCGCGAGGAACACGAGCTCCTTCGTGCCGGCGTCGAGCTCCTCCACCTGCTGCGGCGTGAGGCCGAAGCGCTCGTTCACGGCCGGGAGCAGCTGCATGAACAGGGTCACGTCCACGCCGACGTCGGCGCCGGGCAGCGGCACCACGGCGGCCAGACCGGAGATGCCGGCCGACCTGTTCACCAGCGCCCGGCACTCGCGGCGCACCGCGTCGAGCTCGGCCAGCGTGCGGGGCAGTCCCGACCTCACCGGCCGCGGGCCGGGCGCCTTGCGGCCGGCCAGGAAGCGCGCGGGCGACGTCAAGGCTGTACCAGCACGATGGGCTCGCCCTCGGGCACGTGGCGCATGGCTACCGAGTTCATGCAGTAGCGCAGTCCCGTGGGGGGCGGACCGTCGGGGAACACGTGGCCGAGGTGGCTGTCGCAGCGGGCGCAACGCACCTCGGTCCTGACCATGCCGTGGGAGGTGTCCACGTACTCGCGCACGGCGTCTGGGGACACCGGCCGCGTGAACGACGGCCAGCCCGTGCCCGACTCGTACTTCACGCCCGAGGCGAACAGCGGGTTGCCGCAGGCCGCGCAGACGTAGGTGCCCGGGTCCTTGGTGCCCAAGAAGCAGCCAACGTACGGCGCCTCGGTGCCGTGCTGCCTGAGGACCATGAACTCCTCGGGCGTGAGCCGCCTGCGCCACTCCTCCTCGCTGAGCCTCAAGACCTCAGTCACCGGCTACCTCCATCGCTACATCATGACGCCCGTCACGCCAGCCTCAGTAGCGCGGCGCGGTTCAGCCGTCGGCGAGCCGGCCCTCCAGCTCCTCCACGCGCGCCTCGAGCTCCGCGATCCTGGCCTCCAGGGCCGCGACGCGGTCGCCTTCAGTGGCGTGGCCGTCCGTGCTCGCGTGGCCGTTCTCCTGTTCCTCATCCGGCCGCCGCACGCGCGGCGCCAGCCGCTCCGGGTCGGCGCCGAGCGCCTGGCTCCAGCGGTCCTGGCTCTGCCCCGGCCGGCGTCCGAGGCGCACCACCAGCGGCGGCTTCCTCTCGGCGAGCCGCTCCAGGACGCCCTCCACGGCCGGCACGCTGTCGAAGAACACGTAGCGCTCCGTGCGCGTACGCAGCTCGCCGGGCGTCTGGGGGCCGCGCAGCATGAGCACCGCCAGGACGGCCGCCTCCACTTCGTCGAGACCGAGCGCCTCCGCCGCCTTGTGCCTGTGCTTGGGCACCCTGTCGCCCAGGGACTGCACCGTCTCGGCCAGGCCGCGCTCGCGCAAGCGCGTCATCGCCGCCAGCACGTCCTGCAGGTGGTAGTCGGTCACGGGGTCCCGGCTCGTGCGCTGGTTGCAGGCGGTGAGGAGGGCTTGGCTGGAGAGCGGGTAGCTTTCGGGCGTCGTGCGCTCCTTCTCGATGAGCGCGCCCAGGACGCGCAGTTCCACGTCGGTCAGGGCCATGACGGTCGGAGTATAAGGCCCCCGCGTCGGTAGGCCGGCGCCGCCCCACGGCGAGACGCTATGATGACCACCGACTGACCACGTTGTGACCACATCTGGTCGCGGCGTCGTCTGCGGAGGCTTCCATGAAGAGCATCGGTGTGCGGGAGTTCAGGGACAACGCGACGAAGCTCCTGGCCGCGGGCGAGGGCCTGCGCATCGAGCGGCACGGCCACCTCGTGGGCTACTTCGTGCCCGCGCAGGACAGCGAGGGGAACCCGGCGCTCGCCGAGCTGGCGGCGCTGCTGCGCGACGCCATCGACGAGAGCGACCTGACCCAGGAGGAGATGATCGGCCTCCTCAGGCGCACCATCCAGGGCTGAGGCCGGGCCGGCGCCCAACTCAGCCCCCACGTCTCCATGTGGTCACGCCGTGACCACTCTGTGACCACCCCATGGGGCGGCGTCAGACGCCCAGCAGCCACGCGGCCAGGCCGTAGGCGATCGACCCTCCCACGGTCCCTAGGGCGACGCCGCGGCGCCACAGGTAGAGAGCGGCCGTTGCGCCCAGTCCCACGGCCAGCGCCGCCGCCTGCCGCCAGCCCGCGGAGACGTCGCCTCCAGCCGCCGCGCGCCACGCCGCGCTCAGGAACGGCTCCGCGCCCGACACCAGCAGCGCCGCCACAGACGCCACAGCCATCGCCGAGAGGAAGCCGTCCAAGTAGGGGCGGAGCGGGCCCCGCGACCCCGCCGTGGCGCCCTCGCGCCGGCGCGCGAGCAAGAGCGGCACCACGCGCAAGGCCCACGTCCCCACCCCGGCTACCAAGCAGGCCGCCAACAGCCCGGAGTTCACGGCGCCGCCCTCCCCTGCCCGGCGACACCGGCTCTCGCGGCGCCGAGGAGCGCCCCGGCGACCATCCCGGCGAGGACGCCCGTGGCCTGGTCGCGCAGGAGCGTCCCCGCCAGGCACACCAGCCCGGCGGCTACGGCCACGCCCGCCTGGCGCTTGTCGAGGAGCGCCAGCAGCAGCGTCAGGAAGAGGGCGGTCAGCATGAACCCGAGCGCAGCGTCGACGGCCGGGAAGCGCGCCGAGGCGCTGCCGCCCAGCGCGCCCACGACGGTGCCGGCGTTCCACGCGGCGTAGGCGCCCAGACCGGCGCCGAGCAGGTACCGGCCGTCCACCTTCTCAGGGTCCTCGGCCACGGCCGACGCGAAGACCTCGTCGGTCAGGAACGAGCCCCAGAGCCACGGGCGGGGCGGCGAGCGCCGGCCGAGCCGGCCCAGCAGCGCCGGGCCGTAGAACGCGTGCCTCGCGTTGACCGCCAGCAGCGACAGGAGGGTCACCACGGGCCCGGCGCCGCCCGCGACCAGGGCCACCGCCAGGAACTGGCTGGCGCCGGCGTAGACGAAGAGCGACAGCAGGGACGCCTCGAGCGCGCTGAGGCCGGCCCGCCCCGCGACGACGCCGAACGACACCGCCACGGGGAAGTAGCCCAGGGCGATGGGCACGCTCGCGCGCAGCCCGGCAACCAGTCCGCGGGGCTCAGCGGAAGAGATGGTCGAACACCCGCCTCGCGTTCTCGAGGAGGTCCACCCCCTGCACGAGTCCGTGTGGGACGGGGGTCGTCGAGAGCCAGCCCGTGACGGTCAGCAGCGCGAGCAGCACGACGCACTCGACCCGCAGGGTGAGGTTCAGACCCGGCTCCCCGCGCCGCGCCCGCGGCAGCGCCCAGAACTTGTTGGCCGCGGCCAGCACGAGGGCCAGCGCCACGACCCCCGCCTTCACGGCCAGCGCCACCGCGTAGCCGGAGGCGAGGAAACGCGCGGGCTCCGAGGCATGGACGAGCGCGCTGAAGACGCCCGTGAGGGCCAGGACGATCACGGTCACCAGCGCCAGCGTCGACAGCCTCTCCACCGCCCTCAGGCCGGTGCCGGGAGGCGGGAACGTCACGCGCCAGACGCCCCCGGCCCACGCAGCGGCCCCCAGCAGGTGCGCGAGGTCGATGACCAGCGGACCGGTCCCGCCCATGGCCGCGGCGTGGCTGGTGCGGCTGAAGCCGAAGCAGAGCCAGACGAAGAGGCCGGCCGCGAGCGGCCACCAACGCCGCGGCAGGAGGAGAAGCGTGGCGGCCAGCGCGGCCGCGGCCACCGAGCGCCACAGGACGGCATGGCCGTGGACCGTGCCGGACGCGTAGCTCCACAGCGTGGCGGCGTCGAACGAGGGGAGCACTTGGGAGAGCGCCAACCACAGGTCGGCGACGCCGAGGAGCGGCACGGCCAGCGCGGCAGCTACCACCGGCAGCGCCTTGGGCCGCCCGGGCACCAGCCAGTAGCGGCCGAGCGCGGCGCCGGCCAGCGCCGCTATGGCCGTCCAGGAGGCAGTTTTCGCGAGGATCAGCAAACGGGCACCTCGATGCCGCGACTCTAACCTTTCATCTTTGCTTCACCCACGTCGCCCAGGAGGCCTTTCCTGCGGGGCCCTGGATATACTTCCCTCATGCGCAGAGCAGCAGCATCGTTGGCGGCCTTGATCGTCTCCCTCCTGCTGGGCCAGGCGCTCGCACACGCCCACCTCGACGCGAGCGAGCCCGCCCACGGCGGCACCGCTAGCGACGTGCAGGCGGTGACGCTCCGCTTCACCGAGCCCGTCGAGGTGGCCTTCTCCACGTTCAAGCTCTTCGACCTGGACGAGGCGCTCGCCATCCTCGACGTCGACACCCACGACCACGGCACCGGGACCGAGGCCCACGACCACGGCGAGGAAGCCGAGTCGCACGACCACGCCGACGACCACGACCACGCCTCTGCCGCCGCCTTCGACCCCATGCTCGACGCCCACGCCCAGTACGTGGTGGCCGTCGCGCTCTCCGACGCCACGTTCTCCGGCGGCCTCGTGCCGACGATCGCCGACCCCGCCCGCGGCGCCCACGCCGAGGTGACGCTGCTGCTCGCTCAGCCGCTCGCCCCCGGCACCTACGTGCTGGCCTGGCGCGGCCTGTCGGTGGACACGCACGCCTCCCAGGGCTACCTGCTCTTCGAGGTCACCGAGTAACCTCACGGCCCATCTAGCCGGCCCCCGCTAGGCTGCGCAAGTGGACTCACCGTCCGGCGCCCGCCAGCGGGGGCTTCTCCTCGAGCTCACCTCGGGCCAACAGGAGGTGCTCCGCTGGCTGGCGATGGCCACGATGGTCGTCGACCACGTCGGAGCTGTCCTGCTGCCGACCGCGGAGGCCCTGCCCCTCCGCGCCGTAGGGCGCGTCGCCTGGCCGCTCTTCGCCTTCCTGCTCGCCTACAACGTGGCCCGGCGCGGTGTCGACCCGCGCCGCTACCTGCGTCCTCTGGCCGTCTGGTGCGCCGTGACCGCGGTGCCGCACTACCTGGCCTTCGAGATACCCGTCCTCAACATCATGGGCACCCTGCTGCTAGGCGCCGTGGCGCTGACGCTGCTGACGCGTCGGTACGAGACCGGCCCCAGGTCGGCCCTCGTGGCGCCGCTGGGGCTGGCAGGGGTCCTGGTGGCGTCGACGTTCGTCGAGTACGGGCCCTACGGCGTGGCCCTGGTGGTGGCGTGGTGGTGGGCCCTGCGCACGGGCGAGCCCATGGCGTGGCTGGCGACGGCAGCGCTCGTGGGACTGCAGAACTACCCGTGGCTGGTGTGGCCTGCCGCGTTCCTGGCGCTGCCGCTGCCGTTCCTGGCCTCCCGGCTGCCGTTCGGGCTGCCGCGCAGCGGCCGCCTGCCCTGGGTCTTCTACCCCGCCCACCTTGCCGTGCTGGCGGCCGTCGACAGGCTGCTCAACTGACGGCCGGCACCGCCCTGGCTACCCCTCGAGGCGTCGCGACCGCGGCCACAGGAGCGTCATCCCGAACAGGAGCAGGGTGCCCACGGCGGTGACGTCGAAGACGCGCTCTATGCCCCCGGCCAGCACGCTCTGCAGCAGCCGCTCGGCCGCCGGCGCCAGCGCCGTGCCGTTGACGGCGGCCTCGGCGGGGTTAAGCAGGCTCTCGACGGAGGCGAGGTCAAGCGTGTCCTGCGCCCCGGCCCGCGCGATGCCCGCGATCACCGCGGCGTTCAGGACGCCCCCGAGGAGCGCGGCGCCCACCGAGTTGCCCACCAGGCGCATGAGCAGGTTCGCGGCCGTGGCGCTGCCGCGCCTGTCCCACGACACCGAGGCCTGGATCGTGACTATCGACGCGGTGTTTATGGCGCCCATGGCCAGGCCGATGCAGAAGGAGGCCACCCCCACCCAGACGGGCCCGCGCTCCGGCCGCAAGAACAGGTAGAGGAGGCCGCCGAGGACGCCGGCGGCCGCGCCCAGCCGGGCGGTGTTCGCCGGTCCCAGCGGGATGAGCACCCTGCCGGTGAGCGACGAGGCTATGGGCCAGCCGATGGACATGGTCGAGAGCGCGAAGCCGGCCACCAGCGGCGCGTAGCCCATGACGCCCTGCACGTACGGCGGGGCGTAGCTGATGACGCTGATCATCACGACGCCGGCCACGAAGGCGCTGAGGTTCGCCAGGAGTATGAGCCTGTCGCGCCACAGGTCCACCGGCAGCACGCCGCCCTGGCGCCGGCGCAGGTAGAGGCCGAGTACCACCGAAGCCGCGACCGTCAGGGCCAGCAGCGGCCAGCGCAGCGAGGGCTCCAAGCGCCCGCCCATGTTCAGGAGCACCATCAGGCCGGACACCGACACGAGGAGCAGGAGCGAGCCCGGGATGTCGACCTTGGCGCCGGCGCGCGCGACGCGCTCGCGCAGGAAGCGGCCGATGCCCACCACCGCCACCAGGCCGAAGGGCACGTTGAACCAGAAGACCCAGGCCCAGTCGACGTTGGCGACGATCAGGCCGCCGAGGAGCGGCCCCAACACCGAGGAGACGCCCCAGACGCTGGCCAGGTAGGCCTGGATGCGCCCGCGCTCCCTGACCGTGTAGAGGTCGCCGGCGAGCGTGACGACCATGGTGCTGAAGCCGGCGGCGCCCACGCCCTGCAGGAAGCGGAAGGCGATGAGCTCGCGCATGGAGCCGGCCAGCCCGCAGGCCACCGAGGCCGCGAGGAACAGCACCACGCTCACCATGAGCACGGGCTTCCGCCCCACCCTGTCGGCCACGGCGCCCGAGATGGGCGTGAAGACGGCCTGCGTCAGCAGGTACGAGGCGAAGACCCAGGAGTAGAGCTCGAAACCGCCCAGGGTGGCCACGATGCTCGGCATCGCGGTCGCGACGATGGTGCCCTCTATGGAGCCGAGGGCCATGGTCGTCATGAGGAACGCCAGGACCAGCCCGCGTCGCGTCTGCTTCACCGCGGCGTCGCCGGCGTGGTTCGCGTCCACGGCGGGCGGAGCGGTGGTAGCCCCCTCCCCGGTGCGGGCTGCGCCCGTGGAGGTGGTCGTGGCGTCACCGCTCGGCACGATGCGAGCCAAGATACGCCTCTAGCGACCTCACGAGCGTCGCCACTTCACCTTCCACCGACGCGAGCCACCCGCGCCTCTCGTCGTCGCTGCCACCGCGCACGGGCGCCAGCGCCAGGCGGCGCGTCTCCAGCACGCCAGCGGGGCCGAAGACGACGTCGCGCCAGAACCGCGTCACGGGGTCTCCCAGGGCCGCTTCGGTGGCCGCGCCCGCGTTGCCGGTCGTCACGACCAAGGCCTGCCTGGCCCGCAGGCGGCCGGTAACGCGACCGCCCGGTCCGACGTCGAAGGCCACGCCCTCGCGGACGACCCGCTCGACCCAGCCCTTGAGCGCCGCCGGTGGCCCGAAGAACCACACGGGGTGCACGACCACGACGGCGTCGGCCACGAGGAGGTCGTCGGCGTAGCGCCCGGCGATCGGGTCGGCGAACGTCGGGGTCCCTACCTCCGTCGCCGCCAGTCGGGGGTCGAAGCCGTCACGGTAGAGGTCGTGTAGGGTCACCGTGGCGCCGGCCTCCCGGGCCGACGTCACCGCCGCCTCGGCGAGCGCGGCGCCCAGGCTGGCGCCCGAGGGGTGGCACAGCACCACGAGCAGCGAGGGTGCGGCCGTCCTCAGTCACCCGCCTCGTACCAGCCGGCCTCGCGCACCGCCTCCTCGAGCACGGCGATGACCGCCTCCAGCCGCTTGTCCGGCGCCGGCCGCGCCCCGACGCGCTCTATCACCCAGGCCGAGACGCGGTTGGCCAGCGCCGCCGCCCGCACCGGTGGCACGCCCCGCAGCCAGGCGGCCAGGAACGCGCCGGCGAAGGCGTCGCCGGCGCCCGTGGCGTCCACCAGGCGACCTGCCGCCGGCCCTATCGCCTCGCCGTGGCCGTCCGCGTAGTAGTAGGCGCCGTCAGCGTCGAGCTTGTGGGCCACCGCGGCGCCCGGGTAGAGCTCCGCTAGCCGCCGGCAGACGCGTTCCGGGTCCGTCTCGCCGGTGAGGACCTCGCCCTCCTCGGCGTTGGGGAAGAGCAGGTCGAAGCCCAGGTCGGCGGTGGAGCCGACGAAAGCCTCCACGCCGATCTCGCGGATCATCTGGAACGACCCGGGGTCGAACGACAGGGTGGCGCCGCTCTGCTTCGCCACCTCGGCGGCGCGCCGGGCGGCGGAGCGGGGCGGGTCGCCGAAGAACGACCAGGCCGAGAGGTGGAGGTGCCGCGCGCGGCGCAACAGCGACACCGGCAGCTCCGAGGGGAGCAGGTAGTGGTCGGCGCCCTTGCCGGAGACCATCGACCTCTGGCCGGTGTGGTCGATCCACACGGCCACCGAGCCCGTGTGGTGGGTGTCGGAGTGGAGCCACACGGCGCCCACGTCCTCGTCGACCAGCTCCTCCTCGGCCAGGCGGCCGAACCTGTCGTTGCCCACCTTGCCGATGAAGCGCGTGGGCAAGCCGCAACGGCGCGCCCACACGGCCGTGTTGGCGGCGCTGCCGCCGGGCGCCAGCTGGACCTCGCCGTAGATGTCCCCGCCGGCCAGCAGCTCGGTGTTCGCCTGGATCAGCACGTCCCAGGCGTAGTCGCCCACCACGACCAGTGGCACGGTCCGGTCGCGGCCCCCCTCGAGGCCGCGAGACGTGCCGCGCCGAGGAGCCGCGGCCCCGTCTTCCCCCGCTGCTACGGGAGCACCTCCAGGTCGCCCTGCAGGTCGGTGGTGGCGCGCGGGCCGTCCTCGTCGACGAAGACGTTCATCTCGCAGCGCACGCCGAAGTCGGGGAAGTACACCCCCGGCTCGATCGTGAAGCCGATGCCCGGCCGCAGGAGCCGCTCGTCGCGGGTCTCGTAGGAGTCGAGGTGCGCCGCCAGGCCGTGCGCCGACTCGGAGCCCAGGCTGTGGCCCGTGCGGTGGGTGAAGGCCTCCCCGAAGCCGGCGGCCTCCAGCACCCCGCGCGCGACGCGGTCCACCTCGGCGCCGGAAGGCCAGCGCCCCTCGGCGTAGGCGTCGGCCACGCGCTTGAAGGCCGCGTCGCGCGCCTCCCTGACCGCGGCGAACGCCTTGGCGACGCGCTCGCTGGGCGGGCCGGCGTGGCCCATCCAGGTCACGTCGGCGTAGGGCGCCCCCTCCTCGGGGAGCCGGCACCACAGGTCGATGAGCACGACGTCGCCCATGGCCAGCTGCGCGTCGGCGCCGGGCACGGGCGAGTAGTGCGGGTCGCCGGCGTGGGCGCCGAAGCTCACGTTGGGCGCGTGGTCGCAGATGCAGCCCTCCTGCTCGAAGACGTCGAGGATCACGCGCTGCACCTCCGTCTCCCTGACGGTGTGGCCGAGCGCGAGGGACTCGCCGATGAAGCCGAAGGCGGCGTCCTTGGCGCGGATCACCACCTCGGAGGCGCGCAGGTGCTGATCCAGCTGCTCCTCGCTCCAGCGCTGCAGCACCTGGGCGACGTCGCCCGAGCTGACGACCTCCACGCCCAGTGCCCGCACGCGCTCGACGGTGCCCGCGTCCACGGTGCCCACGTAGGGGTTGTCGCCGTGCGGCGAGTACTCCATGGCCACGCGCTTCATGCCGGCGAGGGCGCGCCTGAGCTCGGCGTCGAGGCTCTCGGTGCTGGTGTAGACGCGCCTCTCCACGCCGCGGGCGCCCGATAGCGTGCCCGCCTCGATGAAGTGGACCAGCAGCACGGGGGTGCCCTGACGGGGCACGGCCAGGAAGACGCGGCGGGAGCCGAGGCGCTCGCCGAGGAGGGCCCTGAGCAGCGGACGGGCCACGGCGTTGGCGCCGCGGAAGTCGTAGATCAGCCAGCCATCGAGCCCGCTGCGCTCAAGCTCGGTCTGGACGGCCTGCAGCTCGTTCATGGCGCGATGTTACAGCCGCCGACCCTAGCCCTCGCCGCCCTGCCCGCAGCTTCATGAGGCCACCCACGGCCGGTTCCACCGCGGGCCGGCGGGCGGCAGGCGGTATGCTCGACCGTCCGCCCCGGCCGCGCCGCGGCCCCGCTGCGCCGCGTCGTCACTCGCGACCGACCTCAGACGGCGCCGGGCGGTCCGTGTGGAGGGAGATGTGCGAGCCATCGACAGGCAGGCCGTGCAGGAGGAACTGGACCGACGCGCCAGGTCGGACGTCTACCTGCACCTCGAGACGACCACGGGCTCCTACACCATCATGGGTCCCGAGAAGCGCCCCCCGGTGATCGCCTTCGTCCGCAACGCGCGGGTCAACTACTCCCGCGGCGCGATCAAGGGCGAGGGGCCGTACCGCGTCGGCCTCAAGCTGGAAGGCGGCTGGGTGTACGCCGACGGGCTCACGCACTTCGAGGTCAACGAGCGCGACGAGCTGCTGATGGCGGGCTACGACGCCGACGGTCAGCTGACCGTGGCGCTGCAGGTGTCGCGCACGCCGTTCAGGGAGGCCTGAGGTGGAGCGCTTCGACCCCACGAAGGAGCGCGGCCTGCTGGTCGTCCTCCCCCACCCCGACGACGAGTCGTTCTCCACCGGCGGCACCCTGGCGCTCTGCGCCGACGCCGGCGTCCCCACCATGTACCTCTGCGCCACCTACGGCGACATGGGCAGGCGCATGGGCATACCGCCCACCGCCAACCGCGAGTCGCTGCGCGACATCCGCACCGACGAGATGGCCGCCGCGGCCGGGGTCCTGGGCGTGAGGGTGGAGTTCATGGGCCTGCGCGACAAGTGCGTGGAGTTCGAGGACCCCGCCGAGGTGGCCCGCCGCATACGCGAGGTCATCGTCCGCGAGCGCCCCAGCACCGTCGTCACCTTCTACCCGGGCTACGGCGTGCACCCCGACCACGACGCGATCGGCCACGCCACCGTGCTGGCCGTGCGCGGGCTGCGCCCCGAGGACCGCCCGCGGCTGCTCGGCGTCGCCGTCGGCGGCACCAACAACCCGCGGTGGAACACCGAGGGCGGCGCTCTCGGCGAACCGCAGGTGGTGACCGACATCTCCGGCGTCTACCTGCGCAAGATCGCGGCCCTCAGGGCGCACGACAGCCAGACGGCGGTGCTCTTCAACCAGTGGGCGAAGCTGTGGGACCTCGAGACGCTGGCCCCCAAGCCCGGCGCCCCCGAGCCCGACGAGCAGACCCTGGCGTGGCGCAAGCGCCTGACAGAGCAAGAGGGCTTCTACGTCCTCGACCCGGACGCCCGCACGCTGCTGGAGTGAACCTCCCGTGACCGACGCGACCCCCGGCGCAGCTCGCTCGGAGCGCGCCGGGGGTCGCTCGCTGTCGTGGCCAGGGCCAGCAGGCCGCGCCTGACGGCGGGCGCGGCCGCTGCGCCTCTCAGGCCTGGCCGGCCTCCTGGTCGACCGGCTGCGCGGGCTCCACGTCCACCGTCGGCGGCGCGGGCGCAGGTACGGGCTCACCAGGCCCGCTCCTCTGGACCTTCACCGAGATGCCGAAGAAGCCGTCCTGGCGGAAGAGCAGGTAGGCGCCGGCGGCGATGAGCAGCAGCGGGAACACCCAGCCGCTGCCGTCCATGAACGAGGTCAGCGCCAGGAACCCGAGGCCGAGCGCCGGCCAGATCGCCCACGGCTGCGGCTCGACGCGCAGGCGGGTGAGCCCGAAGAACGTCAGCGCCATGCCGGCGAAGAACACCCAGCTAGGGGCGCCGCGGAAGATCCCGTTGAACCAGTCGATCATCGCCAGAGTGGCCAGCGCGCCCGCGGGGATGAGCGCCCACCAGCGGTACCGGTTCTCGTACCAGTAGACGGCGAAGGCCAGGCCCAGCGAGGCGAGGAAGGCGCCGTCGCCCAGCCCGAACGGGGCTATGGCGGCCACCGCCAGCCCGCCAAGCGGGAAGGCCGCCAGGCGCCACGTCTCGCTGCCCCGCCGCCGGCCCTCGGTCCAGGCGAAGTACGCCAGGCCGCCGAAGAGCAGGGCCCCGAGCACGTCCGCCATGAACCTGAACACCCCGAGGGTCCCCAGCAGGGCGACCACGCCCACCGCGATGAGGATCCAAGCTGCCGTCGAGTTCCTATCCCTGGTCACTTTCGCTCCTCCTTGCTGCGCCGAGATTAGGTCGCTGAGCCCTCCGCGGCGTAGAGGAGGAAGTCGGTCCCCCAGGCCTGCCCTAGGGTGGTGGGCGCTCTCCGCCTAAAGTCGGACGCCCTCCTACCCGCCCCGGCTGTAGCCTTGTCCGGAGGAGACCGATGGACAAGGTCCGCGTCCTGCTCGTAGACGACCACACGGTGGTGAGGCGGGGGCTGAGGCTCGCCTTCGGCCTCGAGGCCGACCTGGAGGTGGTGGGCGAGGCCGGCAACGGGCGCGAGGCCGTGCAGCTCGTCGAGCAGCTCATGCCCGACGTCGTCGTCATGGACCTGCTCATGCCCGTGATGGACGGCGTGGAGGCCACGCGCGAGATACGGGGCCGCTTCCCCGACGTCGAGGTGGTGGCCCTCACCTCCGTGTTGGAGGACCGCCTCGTGGTGGACGTCATCGAGGCGGGCGCGGCCGGCTACATGCTCAAGGAGTCCCGCCCCGACGAGCTCTTCGAGGCCGTGAGGGCGGCGGCGCGCGGCGAGGTGCGCCTCGATCCCCGCGCCCAGGCCCGCCTGGTGCGGGAGGTGCGCGGGCCCAAGCTCCGCGAGCCCCTCACCGAGCGCGAGTCGGAGGTCCTGTCGCTGGTGGCCAAGGGCCTCACCAACAAGGCCATAGCCCAGCGCCTCGACGTGGCCGAGGCCACCGTGAAGTCCCACGTCTCCAGCCTCCTCGCCAAGCTGGGCCTCAAGAGCCGCACGCAAGCGGCGCTCTTCGCCCTGCGCGAGGGGCTGGTCGACCGTGAAGCCTGAGGAAGCCATGACCTGCCTGGCAGCCGTGAGCGGCGGTGAGGGGCCGTGACCAGCCTGGACCCGGCCCCGCCCGTCCCGTGGCAGCACCGCCTGTCGACGCGCCTGACGGCGCTGCTCCTCGGCGTCGTGGCCGTGCTCACCGTGGCCATGGGCGTGCTGCTGTGGCGCGCCCTGGCGCAGCTGGTGCGGCTGGAGACCGGAGCCGACGCGGTGCCAGGCCTCGAGGGGCTCGGCGCCCTCGCCGGCGACGGGGCGTTGGACGCCGACGCGGCCGCCGCGGTGCTGCGCAGCACGCTCGTCAACCTGGCGGTGGTGGTCGCCGTGACGCTAGTGGCCGCCACGGCCTTCTCCCGCACGCTGCTGCTCGACCCTCTGGCGCGCCTCACGGCGGCCACGCGGGCGTTCGCCGCGGGCGACAGGGGCGCCAGGGCCGACCTCTCCAGCGCCTCCGAGATCGGCGTGCTGGCGCGCTCGTTCGACGCCATGGCGGACGCGCTCTCCGCGGCCCAGGACAGGCTCGAGGCGCGCGTCGCGGCGCGCACGGCCGAGCTCAGGGCGCTCCTCGAGCTCTCCAACACCATCGCCATCACCCCCGACCTCGAGCCGCAGCTGGAGGCCGTGCTGCAGCGCCTCGTCGAGACGGGCTCGGCCGTGGCCGGGGAGGTCCTCGAGCTGGAGCCGGGCGGCCGGCTCCGCCGCGTGGCCGCGCTCGGCGAGGTGCCGGTGAGCCGCCTCGCCGTCGGCGACGGCGACACGGCGCGGCCGGCGGCCTCCCGCATCGCGCAGGCGGCCGTCGTCGACGGCGACGCCTTGGCCCTGCCGCTGCGCGCCCGCGACGAGGTGGTGGGCGTGCTGCACGCCTACGCCCCGCCGGGGCGCGGCTGGGACGAGGAGCACCTGGACCTCGTCGCCGGTCTCGCCGCCCAGGCGGCGGTGGCCATCGAGAACGCCCGCCTCTACGAGCGGGCCAAGGGGCTCGCCGCCGAGGAGGAGCGCCGCAGCCTGGCCCGTGAGCTGCACGACTCCGTCAGCCAGGCCATCTACGCCGTGGTGCTGTCGGCCCACACCGCCAAGCGGAAGCTCGAGGCGGGCGACGCCGAGGGGGCCGACGCCGCGATCGACTCGGCGGTCGAGCTGGCCGAGGGGGCGCTGGCGGAGATGCGGGCGCTGATCTTCGAGCTGAGGCCAGAGGCCCTGGCGGAGATCGGCCTCGTCGGCGCGCTGCGGCGCCAGCTCGACGGCCTGGAGCTGCGCCACGGCGTGCGCACCGAGGCCGAGCTGGGCGAGGAGCCCGACCTGCCCTTCGCGGCCAAGCAGGAGCTCCTGCGCGTGGTGCAGGAGGCGCTGCACAACGTCGCCAAGCACGCGCGGGCCAACGTGGTCACGGCCAGCCTGCGGACCTACGACGGGCGCGTCGTCATCGTCGTCAGCGACGACGGCGTGGGCTTCGACCCCTCCAGGGCCAAGCCCGGCCACCTCGGCCTCACCTCCATGCACGAGCGCGTCGCCGCCCTCGGCGGCCTGCTCGTCGTGGACAGCGCACCCGGCCAGGGCACGCGCGTCAGGGTCGAGGCGCCTCTGACGGCGACCGAGGTCTTGTCATGACCCAGAGGCAGCTCATCGGCGCCGCCCTGCTGGTGGTGGGCCTCATGGCCATGTTCGGCGGGAGGCTCATCGGGCCCGCGGTCCTGTGGGCCGTCGCCCTCCTCTTCTACGCCGCCTACCGCCGCGCCAGGCGCACCTGGCCGCTCGTCGCCTTCGGGGTGCTGGCCAGCGTGGCCGCCACGGCCACGGTCGAGGAGCTGTTCCGCGGTTGGGACGGGGGCGTGGTGTTCCTCCTCGGCATGACGGCCACGTTCACGACCGTCTACCTGCTGCCCCGCGAACGGGGCGGGGCGCGCTGGGCCCTGTGGCCGGCGCTGGCCTGGGCGTTCTTCACCCTCGTAGCCAACGACCCCTGGTCCGGCCTCACCAGGTGGGTGGTGCCGCTCGCGATGATCGGCGCCGGCGTGGTGTTCCTTGGCTGGACGAAGGGTGGCCGCTGAGGCGCGCCACGCACGGTGCCTGAGGGCGGCGGTCGCTGAGGCGCGCCAGCCAAGGCACCTGGGCGCGGCGCGCGCGAACCCGGCGGCGCGTGGCTCAGGCGTCCACCTGGCCCGATTGGGACCTCACGTGCGCGTCTAGGCGGGCCAGGACTGCCTGCATCCTGGCGAAGCGCTCGCGGTTCGACTCCGGCACCCCGTCGAGCAACCGCTGCGCCTCCGTAACCAGCGCCGCGGCGGCCTCCGCCCCCTCGACGCGCAGTGCGGGCATCACGGCCGCGATGAGGCCGCCTATCAGGTTCCAGCGGACGTCGAGGTTCTCCTCTTCCCCGTGGAGGTCGGGGCTCTGGTGCAGCCGACGGAGGACCAGCAGGGCCTCCTGCGCCAGCTCGTGAGCCGCCGGCAGGTCCTCGCGCTGGGCGGCCACCCCGGCGGCCAGGCGCAACGACTCGCCCAGCCACAGGGCCCCTTCGCCGCTGCCGGTCGCCAGGACGCGACGCAGCTCCACGGCCTCGCAGACCGCTGCCCACGCCCCCGCCTGGTCGCCTACCCGCGACCGTTGGTCCGCCACGCGCGTGAGCGCGTGGGCGAGCCGCCAAGCCGTCGCCGTGGCGCCCGGGGTCGCCTCGTGATGACGGCGGTCTATCTCCAGGCTCTCCTCGAACCGGCGCAGCGCCTTCGCCTCGTCGCCGCGCGCCCTCGCCACCTGGCCGGCGACGTCGAGGGCGCCGCTCAGGAACATCTCCAGGCCCCACTCCGCGCCCATGTCCACGACCTCGGCCTGCATGGCGCGGAGGTCCGCCAGCGCCGCCTCCACCAGCGGCTCGGCGTCCTCGTGTCGCCCCGCCTTCACCAGCTCGCCAGCCAGCGCCACGCGCGCGTTGGCCAGGCCCAGCGGCCCGCGCCCCGGCTCCAGCTCCCTGATCCGCGCGATGAGCGCCAGCGTGTTCTCGCGCACTTGTAGCGCGTCGGCCAGGTGCCCGCGGGAGGACAGCCACTCCGCCATGTACTCGTGCACGCGCACCGAGGCGGCGAGCACTTGCGTGTCGTCCTCGGAGACCTGGCCCTGGGCCTCCACGAGGACGTTCACGGCCAGCATCGCGGCCCCGTGGGAGTTCTCCTGGTCGCCAACGCCCGCGTAGAAGGAGGACGCGTCCATCAGGGCGGTGATGTAGAGCGGCACGGTCCACTCGGTGACGGCCTCGTCGTAGGCCTCCCCCGCCAGCCGGAGCAGCCGGACGAGGAGGGGCCTGACGGCCTCGGCGTCGTCGACCGCCATCAGCGCGGCCACCGCGTCGTGCAGCCACGCCAGGTCGCCGTCCTGGTCGTCGCCCAAGGTCTCGAGCACGACGGCCAGGCGCCGCGCCAGCGCCGCGGCGCCGTGCAGGTCGCCGGTCGCCATGGCGTCCCTGAGGAGCCAGTGGAGGGCTACCGCGGCGTACTTGGCGTCCTCCGCGCGGCCCTCGAAGACCGCCCCGGCCACCGCCATCATCCCGCGCACGCTGGCCGTGTCGTACGGCACCTCGACGCGTCCCTCGAGGCAGTCGCGCAGGACGGCGGCCAAGGCCTCTTCGACCTCCGCCTCGTCGAACCAGCCGGGCAGGAACTCGAGGGCCACGTCGCGGTAGACGCGCTGCGCGAAGGCAGCCCTGTGCTCGGTCAGGTAGGCGGTCATGGCGTGGGGGTTGGCCGCGGCCCGCAGCGACCTGGCCGTGTCGCCCCGCGCGTCGCCCGCCAGCGCCGCCACCACCTCGCCGACGAGCCACGCCTCGAACTCCTGCCCCAAGGACGCCGCCAGGGCCAGGGCCTTCTGCACACCCTCAGGCGCCTCCTCGAACCGGCGCGCCACCAGCTCCGCCAGGCGCGAGCCGCGGCTCAGCAGCTCCTCCAGGCCGCGCTCGGTGAGCGGCCCGCTCGGGTCGCGGCCCACGAACATGCCCCGCCCGCGGGGCGTCACGGCGAAGCGGAGGACCTCCTCGAGGAGGCGCGGGTTGCCGCCTGCGCGCTCGAGGAGCGCCCGCACCTGCTCGTCCGGGAGGCCGGGCAGCACGCGCCTGGCTAGCGGCGCCAGGTCCTGCACCGGCCCCAGCTTCACCACGTCCACGAGCTCGGGGTCCCGGCGGGCCAGCTGGGCCAGTACGGCGCCGGCCGGCGAAGGCGGCGTGCTGCCTTCCTCGGCCTCGCCGGCGGCGACGCGCCACTCCCGCTCCCAGTGGGTGACCAGGAGCAGCAGCGGCCAGCGGCTGCCCCGCATGGCCTCGACGAGCTCTGCGACGAACGCCGTGACCCCGGGGTCGGAGTGCGAGAACTGCAGGTCGTCGAGCAGCACCACGGCGGGGACGTCGCCTGCGGCGGCGAAGAGGGTGCTCAGGTCGGCCACCACCTGCTCGGCCAGCGAGGCGCGCCTGGCGCTGGCGACGGAACCGGCGCTCACGGCCTTGGCGTCGCGCCGCCACTCGTCGTGGAGGGCCTTCACCTCCATGCCCACCTCGCCCACCTTCTTGAGGAGCCCGAGGAACGGCACGGCGTCGGCCACGAAGTCGGCGGCCAGGGCCCCGCCCATGCGGGCCACCTTCATGAGGCGCTGGCGGCGGCGCTGCTCCCTCTGGAAGGGCTCGAGGTGCGGCACCAGGTAGGCGTCCACGTGGCTGGCCAGCACGCCTGACACCACGGAGTTGCGGCCGTCGGGGTCCGAGAGCCTCACGCCCCACCAGAGGAACGGGACGTCGGCCCCGGCGTCGCACTCGTCGACGTGCGGGTTGACGGTGAGGTTGTCGCCCTCGACGCCCAGGGACGGCGGCCAGTAGCCGGGTCCCCCCTGCTCGGCGGCCACCAGGCGGCCGTAGAGCTCCTGCGCCAGCCGCGTCTTGCCCAGGCCCGGCTCCGCCAGGAGGACCGCGACGCGTGGGCCCTCGCCCTCCTTCACGCGCTCCCAGTGCTCGAGGAGCCGGGAGAGCTCGGACTCCCTGCCCGTGAACGCGCCCCAGGCGCCCGCCTCGTCTGTTGTCACCCGGCGAGGTTACAGCGTGACCCGTGCTCTCACTTCGGGGCGCTAACGTGCGGGCATGACCGCGCCGCTCTCGGGGGACAGGCCGCTGACGCTGGAGCGCGTCTCGGACCGCGTGACGGTGGGCCTGGGGCCAGTGCAGGGCGACAGGGCCATGTCCAACAGCACGGTCGTGGCCGGCGGCCTCGTCACGATGGTCGTCGACACGATGATCTCGCCTGAGCTGGTGGCGCCCGTCGCCGCCGCCGCGGTGGGGCTCGGAGGACGGCCCGTCGGGCTCGTGCTCAACACCCACGGCGACCCCGATCACGTCGGCGGCAACGGGGCGTTCCCTGAGGCCCGCGTCGTCGCGCACCGCCTGGTCGCCGAGCTGGGCAAGGCCCACGTCGACGAGCCGTTCGAGGAGTCCTGGGCGACGGACCTCGGCGACCTGCCCGTGGAGGTCACGTACGTCGGGCCGGCGCACTCGGACGCCGACAGCTTCGCGTGGCTGCCCACGGAGGGCGTGGCCATCACCGGCGACGTCGTCTTCAACGGCCTCTTCCCGCTCATACGGGAGGACGTCGAGCGCTGGCTCTCGGCGCTCGACAGGCTGCGCCAGCTGGAGCCCCAGGTCGTGGTGCCGGGTCACGGGCCCCTGGGCGACGCCCGCACCATCGCCTGGCAGCGGGGGCTGATAGAGGACGTCTACGAGACGGTGAGGAACCGCTACACGGCCGGCGTCCCGGTGGAGGAGGCGGCCGAGGAGGGACCGCCGGAGCGGCTCGCCCGCCTGCCGCGGGCGGCCGAGCGCTGGCCAGGCGCCGTGAGGGGCGTCTACCTGGTGCTGAACGCCTTGAGCGGGGCCGGGTGACCGCCCCGCGGCCGGCCGGGATCACCGTCCGGGACGTGGCCGCACTCGACTTTCGGATGATGCCGCCCCTCACAGGGCGCCCCTATGATGGACGCCCCGCCGCGGGCGGGTAGGAGAGGACGAAGATGACCGACGAAGCTAACGCCGTGAACGTCCAGGCCACCGCTGGCGCCGCCCAGAGCACGGGCAGCCTCTCCCCCATGCGTTACCTCGACAAGGCCATGACGGCCTTGCGCGACCTGGGGCTCATCCGCGACGGCGCCACCACGCAAGAGGCGCCCATCGTCGCCCTGCTGCAGCAGATAAGCGACCTCGACGAGGAGCGGGTCATCGCCATCACCCGCACCCTCGCCCAGGCCTCGCTGTTCAACGAGGTCGTGCGCGAGCAGGTCGCCGCCATGGAGGTGGGCACGCGCTACGAGCAGATCGCGCAGGCCTTCGACTCCATCCGCGACGACGCCAAGGGCCTCGTGGACCAGATCTCGGACGGCAAGATCTCCACGTTCGAGCGCCTGACGAACATGTGGATGAAGTTCACGCGCGGCGACATCGCCACGCGCTTCGACAAGATCAAGAAGACCTACCTCGAGGTCACGGCCGACACCGCCGACCAGATAAGGCGCGAGCGCACGATCCTCGAGGCTTACCAGGACTTCCGCGGCGCCCTCAAGCAGTCCGAGGTGCTGGCCTTCGAGGTGCTGAAGAAGGCCGAGGCCGAGCTCGACGCCGCCAGGCAGCTCGTAGAGCAGCGCAACCGCGAGGTCGAGGCGTACGCGGGCGAGGACATGGCCGAGCGCGCCAGGCTCGAGCTGGCCAGGGACGAGGCGGTACGGGCGCTGCAGAACTCCGACGCGCGCTACCAGATCGCCAAGGACCTCTCCGACAACCTCACCATCAGCTACAACACGTCCGAGGTCGTCATGGCGCGCCTCATGCAGACGACCACCGCCAAGGAGCGCGTGCGCGCCCAGGCCGTGAGCTTCTTCGGCACCAACGAGACCGTGCTCACCGCCCTCTCGGCGTCGTTCACCGGCATGTTCGGCCTCCATGAGGCCACCCGCACCCTCGACACGATGAAGGAGGGCGTGAGCAAGTCGCTCGAGACGCTCTCCGAGATCGGCGGCAAGATCCAGGAGGAGGCGCTCAAGGCGGGATACGGGCCGACCATCCGCGCCGACGCCGTGAAGAAGCTCGTCGACTCGGTGATCGAGTACCAGGAGCGCAGCAAGGACATCATCGCCGAGATGCGCGTGCTGTCCACCAAGAACGCCGCCGAGATCCGGGACGCCGTCGAGGACGGCAAGCGCCGCCTGGCCAAGCTGGCCAGGGAGGGCGAGCGCCTCGTGGAGCAGTCCGGACAGGCTGGCTGAAGGGGTAGATGACCGACCCACGCGACGACGTCGGCGGCGCTGGGCCTGCCGGCGCTGGCCCGGGCGCGGCCGCCACGGTGGCCGCCGCGCCGGGGGCTGTCGCCAGCTCCGAGCCGGTGCAGCTCGACGAGGTCATGCTCGCCATGGACGTCGTCGACACGCTCCGGCACCGCGAGAGCCTCATCGCCAAGGAGCTGGCCGAGGGCGCGCGCGAGGAGGACATGGTCGCGCGCCTCAGGCAGGTCTACGCCGCCCAGGGCATCGACGTGCCCGACCGCATCCTCAGGCAGGGCGTAGACGCGCTCAAGGAGAACCGCTTCGTCTACACGCCCAAGGGCTCCCCCGGCGCCCGGCGCTGGGCGCTGCTCTGGGTGCACCGGGGGCGCGTGGGCGCCGCACTTCTCGGCCTCGTCATCCTGGTGGCCGCGGCGGTGTTCGCCTACGACGCCGCCGTGCGGGCGCCCCGCCGCGCGCTGGTGAGCGACATCTCCACCACCAGGGCGGCGATCGTCGCGCTCTCCGAGGAGGACTCCGCCACCGCGGAGGCCAACGAGCTCTTCCGCCAGGCCCAGATCGCGCTCAGCCGCGGCGACCAGGGCGAGGCGCGGGAGCTGCTGGAGACCCTGCAGTCGCTGCGCGCCCGCCTGGAGCAGGCGTACACGCTGCGCATAGTCACCAACCCCGTGACGGCGGTGGAGCGCATCCCCGACGTCAACGCGAGGGCCAGCAACTACTACGTGATAGTCGAGGCCATAGGTCCCAACGGCCAGCGCGTGCGCGTACCCGTCCGCTCCGAGGAGACGGGCGAGGTGCGCAGCGTGACCACCTGGGGGCTGCGCGTCGACGAGGCGACGTTCGAGCGCGTGGCCGCCGACAAGCTCGACGACGGCATCGTGCAGGACTCGACCTTCGGCGTGAAGCGGCCCGGGCGGCTCGAGCCTGAGTACCAGTTCCCGACCACCGGCGGGGCGATCTTGGAGTGGGACTGACATGGCGACCATGACTGGCGCTCAGGCGCTGGCGGCCATAACGGACGCCATCAAGCAGGAGCAGGAGCGGACCCGCCGCCTCGACGCCGACCTGGCGCAGGCCAACGCCCAGCTCCTCGAGCTCGACGTCGAGCGCAAGAAGCTGCTCGGCCAGCTGGCCGAGGTGCGCGTCAAGTACCTCGTCTCGCCACAGGCGGCGCAGGCGTTGCAGCGCAACGACGCCGACGTGCAGGTGATGAAGCTCCTGGAGGCGCGGCGGGCGTCGACCGCCGCCGTGCAGCAGCGCCTCGACGACCTGCAGGCCAGGCGCAACGACCTGGAGACGCGCCGCGAGGGGCTGCGCCAGCAGCTGGAGAAGGCCGCCGCCGCCATCGACGAGGCGGAGGCAGAGGCGCAGGCGCGCCTGGCCAGCGACCCCGCCTACGTCGCCCAGAAGGAGACGGCCAAGGCGGCGGAGCGGGTGGCCGTCCACGCCGACGAGAAGGCCACCGTCTCCGAGCAGGAGCAGGGCGCCAAGGGCAAGGCGTACCTCGCCGACCCCCTCTTCATGTACCTGTGGAACCGCGGCTACGGCACCAGCCAGTACCGGGCCGGCGGCCTGGTGCGCTTCCTCGACGGCAAGGTGGCGCGGCTCATCGGCTACGACGAGGCGCGCGCCAACTACTCGCGGCTCATCGAGCTGCCTGTGCGCCTGCGCGAGCACGCCGACCGCATGGGCCAGCTGGCGGACGAGGAGTTCGCCAAGCTCAAGGACCTCGACGAGAAGGCGCTGCAGGAGGCCGGCGTCCCGCAGCTCGAGGCCGAGCGCGCCGAGGTGGAGAAGGCCATCGCCGAGGTGGACGCCGCGATAGCCGAGGTGGCGGAGGCCGTGAAGGCCGCCCTCGCCGAGCTGGAGCGCTTCGCCCAGGGCGAGGACGAGCAGTACAAGAAGGCCGTCCAGTACCTCTCGTCCGAGTTCGGGCGCGACGACGTCCAGGCCCTCCGCCGCGAGGCGCTGGCCACCCCCTACCCCGAGGACGACGTCATAGTGGCGCGGCTCCTCGACCTGGAGGCGGCCAAGGAGCGACACGCCAAGACCATCGCCGAGCTCAAGGAGGTCGCCGCCGCGAACCGCAAGCGCCACTCGGAGCTCGAGGAGGTGCGGAAGGAGTTCACGCGCCGGCAGTACGACGTGCCCGGCTCGACGTTCTCCAACGGCGACGTCATGGGCACGATCATCACGCAGCTGATCATCGGCGCCCTCAACGCCAACGCCTTCTGGCGCGTCCTCCAGCAGCAGCACACGTACAGCTCGCAGCGCTCCGACCCGACGTTCGGCTCCGGCGGCTTCGGGCGCGGCTCCGTGTGGGGCCCGGTACGCCGCACCGGCAGCGACGCGGGACGCGAGGTACTGGAGGACGTCCTCGGCGGCCTCGGCCAGATACTGGGCGGCGGCAAGGGTTGGAGCGGCGGCGGCTCGTGGGGCGGCCCGTTCGGCGGCACCGGCAGGGCCCGCTCGTCGAGCAGCTCGTCCTCGAGCCGGTCGAGCAGCAGCTCCCGTTCCGGCGGCGGCACGCGATCGGTGGGCGGTGGCGGCTTCAAGTCCGGCAAGAGCGTGGGCGGCGGCGGGTTCAAGACCGGCAAGAAGGTCTAGGCCGCCCGCGTAGCGGCGTCATCGCACATGCCGGCGGGCCGGCGGGCTCGCGTCCGTCGGCCCGCCGCCTCTCGTTCCTAAGGCCGGACTAACCCTGCTGGGCGCTCTCGCGCAGCGCCGCGATCAGCGGCCGCAGGCGCGCGCTCTTCAGCTTCAGCGCGGCGCGGTTGACCACGAAGCGCGCCGAGGAGAGCGCTATGACGTCGACCTCCTCGAGGTCGTTGGCCTTGAGCGTGGCGCCCGTCTCCACGACGTCAACCACCGCGTCGGCGAGGCCCGAGAGGCAGGCGAGCTCGACGTTCCCGGAGAGCTCGACCACTTCGGCCGGGCTGCCGAGGCGCCTCAGGTACTCGGTCGTCATGCGCGGGTACTTGCTGGCAACGCGCCTCACGGGACCGGTGGCGCCGCGTGGGCGGATCAGCGAGATGCGGCAGCGGCCGAACCCCAGGTCCACGGGGGCGTAGAGCCTGCTGCCGGCCTCCAGCAGCACGTCGTAGCCCACCACGCCGGCGTCGGCCACGCCCAGGTCCACGTAGGTGGGCACGTCGGCGTTGCGCATCACCAGCGCCCTCACGCCGTCCCCCTCGTAGCGGAGCGCCCGCGGGTCCTTGGGCACCTCGACGGCCAGGCCGACGTCCTTGAGCATCGCCAGCGACTGGTCGAGCACCCGCCCCTTGGGGAGGGCCACGACCAGCCAGGGCCGCTGGCCGCCTGCCTGTCCGCCCTCGCTCATGCGCCCTCCGCGGCCAGCAGGCTGCGCAGACGCTGCTCCACCACGTGATCGTGACCTTCGCGCAGGGCCACGAGCCGCTCGCCCGGGCGCTCGCCCGCGTGGGCGGGCAGGAGCAGGAAGTCCGCCCCCATGGTGACGGCCTCGGCGCGCGCAGCGGCGGGCTCGTCGGCCACCGACCTCACGACGCGCACCCCAGCGGCGCGCAGCCGCCTGGCCGCCGCGTCGTCGAGCGAGGCCACGAGGGGGTCGGCATGACGCCCGGCGGTGGAGACGTCCACGGCCCCACCATCGAACGGCTCGCGAGCGGCCTCGACCGCCGCCAGCACGCGGCCCAGGCCGAGCGCGAAGCCGGCGGCGCGAGGCAGCAGCGAGCCGTCGTAGCGGCCGCCGCCCAGCAGCGGTTGGCCGAAGTCGAACGTGTAGGCCCTGAACGTCACGCCCGTGTAGTAGGAGAGGCGCCTGGCCATGCCCAGGTCGAGCATCAGGTCACCCTGGTCCTCGAACTCGTCGAGCACGCCGGCGAGCCGCTCGAGGGCGCGCCTCGCGGCGGCGGTGGGCACGCGCGACAGGGCCTCGTCGACCACCTCGGGTCCGCCGTAGAGGTCGGGCACCTCGACGATCGCGTCGGCGGCGGGGCCGCGCAGCCCGTGCCCCTCGACCAGCGCGATCACGGCGCTCTGGTCTTTGCGGTCTATCGCGTCCGCCAGGCCCCCGCGGGCGCCGTCGGGCACGCCGGCGGCGTCGAAGAGGGCGGTCACGTAGGCGGGGTTGCCCACCTCCACGCGGGGCGTGAGGCCGAGGGCCCGCACCGACTCGCGCGCCAGGTGGATCAGCTCCGCGTCGGCGCGGGCGGAGCTGACGCCCACGAGCTCGATGCCCACTTGGGTGAACTCGCGGCCGCGCGCCAGCTCGGGGTCTATGGCGTGCCACACGAGGCCGTCGTAGGAGAAGCGCAGCGGCCGCTCCTCGCCGGCGGCGACGGCGGGGTAGGCGGTCCTCACCAGACGCGCCAGCGCGGGCGTGAAGTCGCTCCTCAGCGCCAGCACGCTGCCGCCCACGTCCACGAGCTTGAAGGCCTTGGAGGCCCGCGGGTGGTCGGGCTCCAGGCGCTCCAGCGCCGGCACCTCCACGCGCAGGTAGCCCCACTGGCGGTAGAGGTCGCGCAGCGTCGCCACCGCTTCGGCGCGCGCCGCCGCCTCTTCGGGGTCGAGGAAGCGGATGCCCTCCGGCAGCGGGGCGCGGGTCACGGGGCCGCCTGCCGGCGCGCGGCGGCGCTCGCCAGCAGCGAGAGCGCGCACACGGCCAGCTCGAAGGCGAGGAACAGGAAGTTCAGGGGCGAGACGACGCCGTCGATGACTATCGAGAGCAGGCGCCCTGCCGCCACGGCGCCCACGAGCAGCGCGGCGGCGCGCAGGCCGCTGCCGTCGCCGCGCGGTGTGGCGGCCCACAGCAGCATGGCGCCGAGCGCCAGGTAGAGGCCGCCGAACGTGGCCCGCACCTGGCTGATGCCCCTCGGCTCCGCCACCTCGAGGCCGTAGAGCCTCACCGCCAGCAGCGGGTTGAGGAGCCCGAGCAGGCCGCAGACTATGGCCACCCCCGCGGCCACGTAGGCGAGCTGGCGCCGCGTGGGGGGCCGCCATCCGGTGCCCTGCCGTGAGGGTTCGCTGGCGGGGCTCGGGACGCTCATGGAGTGACGATGGTACCACCGGCGCGCGCCCTGTCTAGGACGAGGTTGTCGCGGTGCACGGCCTCGTCGTAGTGGTGCGCGCCCAGCAGCCCGGGGATCTCGCGCGTGTGGCGGCCGGCGATGCGGGCCAGGTCGGCGGAGGCGTAGTTGGTGAGGCCCACTGCCACGCGCTCGCCCTGGCACTCGATGGCCACGGCGTCGCCGAACCCGAACTCACCGCGCACCCCCACCACGCCGCGCGGCAGCAGGCTCCTGCCTGCCAGCAGCGCGTCGCGCGCGCCCGCGTCCACGATCACGGCGCCGGAGATCGGCTGGTTGAGGATCCACGCCTTCCTGGCCGGCACGCCCTCGCCGGCCAGGAAGCGCGTCCCCACGTCCTCGCCGCGAGCCAGCGCCTCGAGCCCCGCCCCGCCGCCGCCCAGCACCACCGTCTCGATGCCGGCGTCGGCGGCGATGCGCGCCGCCTGCAGCTTCGTAGACATGCCGCCCGTGCCCCTGTCGGTGCCGGCGCCGCCGGCCAGCGAGGCCACGGTGGACACGTCCTCCACGACCTTCAGCCGGCGCGCGCCCGGCACCTTGCGCGGGTCGGCGTCGTAGAGGCCGTCCACGTCGGTGAGGATCACCAGCAGGTCGGCGTCCACCAGGTAGGCCACCCAGGCGGAGAGCGTGTCGTTGTCGCCCACCTTCAGCTCGGCGGTGGCGACGCTGTCGTTCTCGTTGACGATCGGCACCGCGCCCAGCGCGAGCGTGGACTCGAGGGCGTTCTTGGCGTTCACGTAGCGGCGCCGGGTCCTGACGTCGTAGGCCGCCAGGAGGAGCTGCGCCACGGGCGTGGGATCCCAGGCGGCGGCCCAGTCGTGCATGAGCCTGGCCTGGCCGACGGCGGCCGCGGCCTGCTTCTGCGGCAGCGTCAGCGGCGGCTTGAGGCCCAGCCGCTCCCTGCCGGCGGCGCCGGCGCCTGAAGAGACGAGCACGAGCTCCGCCGGGCGCCCTGAGGTGCCGGCGGCCGCTGCCAGGGCGCGCGCGCCGCGCGCCACGTCGGCCAGCCTGGCCGGGTCGAGCCGGCCGGTCTCGTCGGTGAGCGTTGAGGTTCCGACCTTGACGACGAGGCGCCTGAGGGTGCGCCCGAGAACAGGCATGCGGACGATGTTACGCCCGGCCTGGCAGGCAGGTCGGCGGGCACGCGTGCTAGACTCCCGCGCCAAGACCGACCGGAGGTGGAGTGCGGTGAAGGTTGCGATAGTCGGCGCCACGGGCGCGGTGGGCACGGAGTTCCTGACGCTACTGGAGGAGCGCTCCTTCCCCGTCACCAGCCTGAGGGCCTTCGCCTCCCCACGCTCCGCCGGCAGGACCGTCTCCTACGCCGGCCAAGAGGTGGTCGTCGAGCCGCTCCCCGAGGACGGGAACCTTGGTGCGGACGTCGTCTTCTCCTCCGCCGGCGGCTCCGTGTCGCTGGCCGGAGCGTGGCGGTGGGTCGAGCACGGTGCCGCGGTGGTGGACAACACCAGCGCCTGGCGCATGGACGAGCGCGTGCCCCTGGTGGTGCCGGAGGTGAACCCCGAGGCGCTGGAGGGTCATCAGGGCGTCATCGCCAACCCCAACTGCTCGACGATCATCGCGCTGATGGCCTTGGCCCCCCTGCACAGGGCCTTCGGGCTGAAGCGCGCCGTGGTGGCCACATACCAGGCCGTCTCCGGCGCCGGCCTGTGGGGCATAGAGGAGCTGCGCCGCCAGACCGCGGCCGCGCTCGCTGGCGAGCCGGTGCAGCCGGAGAAGTTCAAGCACCAGATCGCCTTCAACGTCTTCAGTCACGACAGCGCCGTGGGCGACGACGGCTACAACGCCGAGGAGCGCAAGCTGCTGCTCGAGTCGCGCAAGATCCTCGGCCTGCCTGACCTGGCCGTGTCCGCCACGTGCGTGCGCGTGCCCGTGTACCGGGCGCACAGCGAGGCCATCCACGCCTCCTTCGAGCGGCCGGTGACCGCGGACGCCGCCCGCGAGGTGCTGGCGGCGTCCCCGGGCGTGCGCGTCGTCGACGACAGGGACGGCAACACCTTCCCCATGCCGCTCGACGCCGCCGGCAGGGACGACACGCTGGTGGGCAGGCTGCGCGAGGACACCGCGCTCCCCAACGGGCTCGCGCTGTTCGTCTCCGGCGACCAGATACGCAAGGGGGCGGCCCTCAACGCCGTCCAGATCGCCGAGACGCTGTTCGGCGTGGTGCCCGCTACCGCGAAGCGCGCGGAGAACGCCTCGCCCGTGGCGGTATGATGCGGGCCGAGCGTAGAACGCAGCGCTGACGTCCCGGCCCCGGTCGGGGCGATCCCGGCGCCTTGGAGCATCATGAACCTGGCCCTCATCACCGATTCCACCTGCGACCTTTCGGCCGACGAGCTGCAGCGGCTCGGCGTGGAGCGCGTGCCTCTCTACGTCAACTTCAAGGGGGCGATGCACAAGGACTGGGTGGAGATAAGCCCGAAGGACATCATCGAAGGGGTGGCCGCGGGCGCCGACCTGCCCACCACGAGCCAGCCCAGCCCCGAGGACTTCGCAGCCGCCTACCGCCGCGCGGCCGACGCGGGCGCCGACCGCATCCTGGTGATCACCATCTCCTCTGAGCTGTCGGGGACCTACCAGTCGGCGACCATCGCCGCCGAGAGCGCCCCGGTGCCGGTGACGGTGTTCGACGGGCGCGGCGCCAGCCTGGGCCACGGCGAGATGGTGCGCGCCGCCGCCGCGCTCCTTGAGCGTGGCGCGTCGTTCGACGACATCATGGCCGCGTTGAAGCGCATCCGCGACACGAACTTCGTGATCTTCAGCGTGGGCACCCTGGAGTACCTGCAGAAGGGCGGCCGCATCGGCCGCGCCAGCGCCATGCTCGGCAGCCTCCTCAACATCCGGCCGCTACTGACGGTGGTGGACGGCAAGATCGAGCCGCTCGCCCGCGCCAGGGGCGTCAAGAAGGCTCAGCAGGAGATGGTCGAGCGGTTCGCCCGGTACGTGGAGAACGCCGCTGGGCCCGTCGTCGCGAACCTCATCCACATCCAGGACGAGGCCGCCGCCCGCGGGCTGGAGGCGGGTATCGCCGCGGCGGGCGTGCAGTACCAGCTCCGCGGCATCGCGGAGATAGGAGCCGTCGTCGGCAGCCACGTGGGGCCGGGCACCTTCGGCATCTACGCGCACGAGGACGTGCTGTAGACCCAGGCACTCGACATCGCGAACGAGAGAGGGGCGGCCAGTCGGCCGCCCCTCGATCGTCGCCGATCGCGAGCTTCAGAAGCCTATCGAGCCCTCGGAGGCGTCGAGCCTCAGGGTGAGGACGTGGCCGTCGAGCTGCTCCTCGGGCTCGACGTCGAGCCCCACCACCAGGCGCACGTGGTTGTCATCCGGCTCCCCGGCGAGGATCGCGAACGCCTTGTCGAAGTCGGCGCCCGTCAGGCTGAGAAGCCCGAGTTGCGCGACGGGGACGCCGAAGCCGAAGTGGTACTCGCAGCTGCCTACGCCGCACTCACCGCGCTGGAGCGGGACGGTGAGCGGCAGGCCCTGCTTGACCTGGGAGTGCAGCCTGTCGCCAGTGGCCGCGGCGTCGTAGGTGGCCGCCCCCTGCCACAGGTAGACGTCCACCGAGATGCTGCTGAACGTGATGGTCTCGGGGGCCTCGTCCTCGCCGGCGTCGAGCGTGGCGGCGGCGATGTTCAGGGTGTTGGCGAGCTTCGACGGGTTGAACGGCACGTTGCCGAAGCTGATGTCGTCGAAGTCGACGGTCACCTCGCCCGTCGCCCTGATCGCCGCCGGGGCGTACGACATGAGGGGCCCGCGGCGCAGGTCGAGCTCCAGCTCGGCCTTGTCGAGGCCCAGCGGGTCGGTGACCGGGAAGCTCACGGCGCCGCAGGCGGCGAGGGCGAGGACCGCGATGACGGCCACCGGCGCCAGGGGCCCCGATGCGGCGCGCCCGGCGGGCGGTCGTGAGTGCGGGTTCAAGGTTCATGCTTACCTCCTCGTAGCGCGGTGGGCACCTCGGCACGACGCGTGTGAGCGGCGGCTGACGCCATGTCCATGCGGGCTCGCCTGAGGCCCCCGCGGCTGACGCGGTCGATCTGGTCCCCCTATACAAACAACGTCACAGACGCGCGTCGGCTAGCGGAGAACCTCACTTCGACGGGCTTGGGCCGGGCCCGGGTTGCCCGCGAGAGCCTGGGACCCGTGGCGCGGCCGCGGGTGGCGCCCCCCGGACGATCGCCCTGCGCATGGCCGCCCCAGGCGCCTGCCTAGCGCCGCCGGGCGTGGGCCTAGGAGAGAAGCGCGGGCCGTCATCGCCCGGCCTAGCCTGGTGGCGATGTACGCGACCGTCGCCTCCGCCACGGTCGTCGGCGTCGACGCGGTGCGGGTCACGGTCGAGGTGCTCGTCAGCGGCGGCCTGCCGAGCTTCACGATAGTGGGCCTGCCCGGCGCCGCAGTGCAGGAGTCGCGCGAGCGCGTCCGCGCCGCGCTCAAGCGTCTCGGCCATCCGCTGTCGCCGAGCCGCGTGACGGTGAACCTGGCGCCCGCCGACGTGCGCAAGGACGGCCCCGCGTTCGACCTGCCCATCGCGCTCGGGCTGCTGGCGGCGGCCGGGGCGGTGCCGGCCGCCCGTCTCGCCAGCTACCTGGCGTTCGGCGAGCTCGCACTCGACGGCACGCTGCGCCCCGTCCGCGGCGCCGTGAGCGTGGCGGTCGAGGCGCTGGCGGCCGGCCTCACCCTCCTCTGCGCCCCGGCCAACGCCGCCGAGGCCGCAGCAGTGCCAGGCGTGGAGGCGCTGGCGCCGCGCACGCTGGCGGAGGCCGTGGAGCACCTGCGCGGCCGGGCGCGGCTGGCCCCGGTGCCTCCGGCGCCGGCCACGGCCCCTCGTGAGCACCTGGACCTCGCCGACGTGAAGGGCCAGGAGCTGGGCAAGCGGCTCCTGGAAGTGGCGGCGGCGGGACGGCACAACGCCCTGCTCACCGGGCCGCCGGGCGCGGGCAAGACCATGCTGGCCACGCGCTTGCCCGGGCTCCTGCCGCCGCTGGACACGCGCAGCGCCGTGGAGGTGGGGCGCGTCTACTCGGCCGCGGGGCTCACGCGCGGGCCCGGGCTCGACCTCACGCCGCCCTTCAGGGCGCCCCACCATAGCGGCTCGGAGGCGGGGATCGTGGGCGGCGGCAGCTCCGTGCGCCCGGGGGAGGCCAGCTTGGCCCACCTCGGCGTGCTGTTCCTCGACGAGGCCCCCGAGTTCTCGCGACCCGTGCTGGAGGCGTTGCGGCAGCCCCTGGAGTCGGGGGTGATCGTCATCTCGCGGGCCAGCGGGCCGGTGGCGCTGCCCGCGCGGTTCCAGCTCGTGGCGGCCCGTAACCCCTGTCCTTGCGGCCGGGCGCTGGACGACGACCCCACGGCCTGCACCTGCTCGCAGGCCGAGCGCCTACGCTACGCCGCCAGGCTCTCGGGGCCGCTGCTGGACCGCGTCGACCTGCACCTGACCGTGCCGAAGCTGACGCGGGACGAGCTGCTGGCGGCGGCCCCCGGCGAGCCGAGCGCCGTCGTCGCCGCGCGGGTGGCCGCCGCCAGGGAGCTCGCGATGGAGCGGCAGGGCTGCCTGAACGCCGACCTCGGAGGCCCGGAGCTGCGCCGCCTGGCGCTGCCGGAGGGCGACGGCGCCGCGCTGCTCAGGGACCTCGTCGACCGGTTGCGCCTCACGGGCCGCGGCTTCGACAGGCTCCTGCGCGTGGCCCGCACCGTCGCCGACCTGGCAGGGTCCACGGCGGTGAAGGCCGAGCACCTCGCGGAAGCGGCGGCCTTCAGGTTGTGAGGAGGACCACAAGTCGACGCATGGATATGCCGCCTGGGCCATAGTCAGCGCAAGCGACAAGGACGAACGTCCTTGCACGGATGGGCCGTGAGGACCGGGATTGACGCGGATAGGCCTATGCTATCTTGGCTGGGTCATCCTATGGGGGCGCCGCCCTGTAGCCCTCAACTAAGCGCCCTAGGAGGGAAAAACGTGCGTATAGGCTGGTTGTGGCGGGCTCTGCCCGGCGCAGCACTCATGTTCGTGCTCAGCGGTTGTGCGCTGGAGGGCGAACAGTCCGTGTTCTCGCCGGTGGGTCCGCTAGCGTCCGAGCAGCTAGGTCTGTTCATGTACACCTGGTACCTCAGCATCCCAGTGTTCCTGCTGGTCGCTGGCGTCATGGTGTACGTGCTCGTCCGCTACCGCAGGCGTCGCGGCGACGACTCGATCCCGGGGCAGACCCACGGCAACGTGCTGCTCGAGGTCGTGTGGACCACGATCCCGGTGATCATCGTCATCCTCATCGCGGTCCCCACCGTGCGGTCGATCTTCCGTACGCAGAGCTTCGTCGAAGCTGGCGACGGGGACGTCGCGGTGACCGTGACCGGCTACCAGTGGTGGTGGAAGTTCGACTACCCCCAGTACGGCATCACCACCGCCAACGAGCTGCACGTCCCCGTGGGCGCTCGCCTCGTCCTCGACCTCGAGTCGGGCGACGTGCTGCACGCCTTCTGGGCGCCGCGACTCGGGGGCAAGGTCGACCTCATCCCCAACCAGGACAACCAGCTGTGGCTACAGGCCAACGAGCCGGGCGTCTACTACGGCCAGTGCGCCGAGCTGTGCCTGGGCGCGCACGCCTACATGCGCTTCCGCATCGTCGTGGAGGAGCAGGAGGCGTTCGAGCGCTGGGTCGCCTCGTTCCAACAGCCGGTCGTCCAGACCGTCTCCAGCGACCCGCTCTTCGAGCAGGGCCGCGCCCTCTTCGCCCAGAAGGGCTGCATCGGCTGCCACGCCCTAGACAACTACGCCGAGGGCGTCTCGTACGGCCAGCCGCAGTTCCCCGACCTCACGAACTTCGGCCTGCGCAACACGGTGGGGGCGGGCGTCCTCGACGCCACGCTGGATAACGTCGCGCAGTGGATCATGGACCCGCAGTCCGTGAAGCCGGGCAACCGCATGCCCACCCTCTGGGCCGCCGACGACCCGAACCGCGAGCAGGAAGCCAGGGCTATCGCCGCGTACCTGCTCAGCCTCGGCACCCAGCAGCGGGCGGCGGACGCGGGCAACACGCTCGCCATGGGCGCGCTGGGAGGTAACTGATGGCCGCGTCCACCAACGTCGCCAAGCCGGCGCTGTTCGTCAGGCCCACCTGGCAGACCGGCCTGCTTAGCTGGCTGACGACCATCGACCACAAGAAGCTGGGGATCCTCTACATCACCTCGAGCTTCCTGTTCTTGGCCCTCGCCAGCATCGAGGCGTTCATCATGCGCCTCCAGCTCATGAGGCCCGGGCAAGACTTGGTGTCGCCCGACGCCTTCAACCAGCTCTTCACCATGCACGGCGTGTCGATGGTGTTCCTCGCCATCATGCCGCTGGGCATCGGCTTCGCGAACTACTTCGTGCCGCTGATGATCGGCGCCCGCGACCTCGCGTTCCCGCGACTCAACGCCTTCGGGTACTGGGTCTACGCGTTCGGCGGGCTGATGATCTACACGAGCTTCTTCCTGGGCGGCGCTCCCGACATCGGCTGGACGGGCTACGCGCCCAACACCACCCTGTCTGCCAACCCCGGCCTGGGCGTCGACTTCTACATGTTCGGCCTGTTCATCAGCGGTATCGGCACGACCGCGACGGGCATGAACCTGATCGTCACCATCATCAACATGCGCGCGCCCGGCATGACCTTCATGCGCATGCCGGTGTTCGTCTGGATGATGCTGATCACGTCGTTCATGATCATCTTCGCGTTCCCGCCGCTGACGGTCGCGTTCCTGCAGGTCATCCTCGACCGCACGTTCGGCACGCTCTTCTACGTGCCATCGGCGGGCGCGCTACCGATCCTCTGGCAGCACCTGTTCTGGATCTTCGGCCACCCCGAGGTCTACATCATCATCCTGCCGGCCTTCGGCCTCATCAGCGAGATGATCCCGACCTTCTCCCGGAAGCCGCTGTTCGGCTACCCGGTGATGATCCTGGCCAGCATCCTGATCGCGTTCATGGGCTTCGCCGTGTGGTCGCACCACATGTTCACCACCGGCCTCGGCCCGGTCGTGAACACGGCGTTCTCGCTGACCTCGTTCATCATCGGCATCCCCACCGGGGTGAAGATCTTCAACTGGCTGGGCACGCTGTGGGGCGGCAGCATCAGGTTCACGACCCCGCTGATGTACAGCCTGGCGTTCATCATCACCTTCACCCTCGGCGGCATCACCGGGATCATGGTCGCCATGCCCACGTTCGACGCGCAGGTGCACGACACCTACTTCGTCGTCGCGCACTTCCACTACGCGATGGGCGGCGGCGCGCTCCTGACGTTCCTGGGCGGCGTGCACTACTGGTTCCCGAAGATCACCGGGAAGATGATCGACGAACGGATGGGCAAGGTCGCCTTCTGGTTCATCGTCATCGGCTTCCACACCATCTTCTTCCCGCAGCACCTCGCCGGTCTGCAGGGCATGCCGCGCCGCATCCAGACCTACCCGGCGGGCATCGGCCTCGAGCTGTGGAACTTCATGTCCACGTTCGGGACGTTCATCATGGGCATCGGCCTGGTGATCTTCGCCTACAACCTGGTGAAGGCCTTCAGATCCGGCGCGCCGGCGGGCAACGACCCGTGGGACGGCCGCACGCTCGAGTGGGCCACCTCTTCCCCGCCCCCGTACTACGACTTCGCGGTGCAGCCCGTCGTCAACTCTCTCGACGCCTTCTGGGCCTACAAGCACCCCGAGACGCTGCACGTCGAGGCCATCGACCCGCGCAAGGCCGGCAAGGAGTACGACGCGCACGGCGTCCACATACCCGGTCAGTCGTGGTACCCGATCCTCGGTTCGCTGGCGATCATCGTCGGCTCGTACGGGCTCATCTACGACAACCTGGTCCTGGCCATCGTGAGCGGCGTGTTCTTCATCTTCACGGTGTTCGGCTGGGCTTTCGAAGGTGTGGGCGGACACCACCTGCACCCTGAGCTAGAAGGAGAGAGGGCATGAGCGCGCACGCCGCAGACAACGCGGCGCCCGTCCAAACCGGCAACCGTGGCGTCCTGACGGCGCACGGCTGGCGGAGCACGAGGCTCCCCGACGTCAAGCTCCTGATGTGGGTCTTCCTGGCGTCGGACTGCATGTTCTTCGGTTCGTTGATCGGTACCTACCTCGCGTACCACAACCGCAGCCTCGTCGGGCCGTTCCCCATCGACGTCCTCGACATCCCGCTGACCACGGTCAGCTCGTTCGTGCTGCTGATGTCGAGCTTCCTGATGGTGCTCGCCCTGCACGCGCTGCGGATCAACGACATCCCCAAGTTCCGGCTGTGGACCGCTGGCGTCGCGCTGTTCGGCTCGATATTCCTGGGCTTCCAGGTCTACGAGTTCACGCACTTCGTGCACGCCGGCCTGACCGTCCACCAGAACCTCTTCGGCACGACGTTCTTCATCCTCACGGGCACGCACGGCATCCACGTCACGGTCGGCGTGCTGTGGCTGCTGGCCTTCCTGATCCAGTCGTACGTGAGGCCGATCAACAGCAAGGACGCCGTCTACCTGGAGATCGCCGGCCTCTACTGGCACTTCGTCGACATCGTGTGGATCGTCATCTTCACGGTCGTCTACCTCGTCGAGTTCGTGTGAGCCGGGATAACTGACATGGCCAAGAACAATCACGGTTCATCGGTCGGCACGTACATCCTGATCGCGCTGATACTCGGCGTCATCACGTACGTAGAGTTCGCGATCGTCGAGTACCCGCAGGCCTGGCTCGGCACCACGATGACGCTCGTCGTCCTCGCCGCCCTGTCCGTCCTCAAGTTCGTGCTCGTCGTCATGTTCTTCATGCACCTGAAGGACGACGACCGCATGTACTCGGGCTTCTTCTCGAGCGGGATGGTCATAGCCCTAGCCACGTTCATCGCGTTGACGGCGCTGTTCATCCTGCCGCGCTCCATGGCCTACAACGAGTCGCGCGAGCGCGCCGAGAGGCTCGAGGGCCAGCTGGCGCACGGCGAGCCGGAAGCCGCCGCCGTGGTCGAGGAGCCCGCGCAAGCGGAGGCCGCCCCCGAAGCCGCCTCCGAGGCCGGCTCCGAGGCCGCCGAGGCGTCCGACTGGGACCGCGCGTTGGGTCTCCAGACCTACAACAGCTCGTGCGTCGGCTGTCACCAGGCGACCGGCCAGGGCCTCCCCGGCGTCTTCCCGCCCGTGGCGGGCCACGCGGCTGAGCTCTACGCCGCGGGCGGCCGCGACTACCTCGTGCAGCTCGTCCTCTTCGGCGTCCAGGGCCCCATCCAGGCCGGCGGGAACACCTACGACGGGGCCATGCCCGGCTGGGCCTCGTTCTCCGACGACCAGCTCGCCAACGTCCTGAACTACGCGGTCGCCGAGCTCAGCGAAGCCCCGGCCGACTTCGTCCCCTACACGGCAGCGGACGTCGCCAGCCACCGCGGCGACGGCCTCTCGCCCGCGGCCGTCCACGACCTGCGCGACCAGCTCGGCCTGAACTGACTGGTAGGTTCGAGGCCGATGGGTGGCGTCCTGTACCTGAGCTGGCAGCTCGAGCCCGTCCTCTTGGGCGGGCTCGTGGCTGCCGCCGTGGCGTACTACCTGGCCGTGGGGCCGCTGCGGCGTTACATCGCGCCAGGCAAGCCTTACCCCACCGGCAGGGCCGTCGTCTTCGGCCTCGGCCTCCTCATGCTCTTCCTCAACGAGGGCTCGCCGCTGCACGACCTGGCCGAGCGCTACCTGCTCTCGGCGCACATGGTGCAGCATCTGCTGCTCTCCTACGCGATCGCGCCCGTACTGCTCGTCGGCGTGCCCAACTGGCTGCTCGAGGCGATGTTCGCCTCGCGCCGCGTCCTGCCCGTGACGCGGACGCTGCTGAACCCGGTGGTCACGTTCTTCGCGTTCAGCCTAGCGCTGGGCATCTACCACGTGCCTGCCGTCTACGACCTGGCGCTCGCCAACACCTCGGTCCACCACGCCGTGCACTTCGTGATCCTCGTGGTGTCGCTGATGATGTGGTGGCCGCTCATCGGCGGCATCAGCGCCCTGCCCAAGCCGGCGTTCCTGCCGCGCCTGGCCTATATCTTCCTGCTGCCCGTGGCCCAGCTGCCCATATTCGGCGGCGTCACCTTCTCCGACATCCCGCTCTACCAGGTGTACTCGCTCATGCCCGTGCGCGCCTTCGGCCTCGACGTCATGCAGGACCAGGCGCTGGCGGGCGTGATCATGAAGATCCTCGGCTTCATCGCCTTCGGGCCCACGTTCATCATCACGTTCTTCAACTGGTACCGCAGCGAGCTCGCGCCCTCCAGCGGCCCGGGCAGGCCCGTGCGCCAGGGCGCGAACCTCTGAGGCCCAGGGCGCGACGTTGACCGCCTCCGACGCCGGCCCCTACACGCCCCGCGCCGTCGCCCTCGACTGGGGCGGCGTCTTCACCGTGGGCACGTTCGACTCCAGGGCCGTGGTGGCCCTCGGCCGGCTCATCGGAGCCGACGCCCGCGAGTTGGAGCCCACCTACCTGGCTCTCATGGCCGACTTCGAGGCGGGCGCCTTCGACATGGCCGGCTTCCACCAGCGCTTCTGCGCCGCCACGGGCTCCTCGCCCGAGCTCGGGGCCTTCCGTGGGGCCTTCCTCGGCGCCGTGAAGGAGCGTCCCGAGGCGTACGCCCTCGTGGCCGCCATGCCGCAGGGCGTGAAGCTGGGCATGCTCTCCAACAACGTGCCCGAGCTCTGCGACCTGGTGCGCGACGACCCCCGCCTGGCGCGCCTGGAAGCCTTCGTGTTCTCCAACGAGATCGGCGTGCGCAAGCCGCACCAGAGGGCTTACGCGGCGCTTCTCAGCGCCTTGGGCACCGAGCCCCACGAGCTCGTCTTCGTCGACGACAACGCCGCCAACATCGCCGCGGCACGCGAACTGGGGATCGCAGGCGTGCTCCTGGACGCCGAGTTCCCGCGCCGCTGGCGCGAGGCGGTGCCCGGCATCGAGCTGCCGCCGGCCCTGGCCGCGGCGCGCTGGGCCTGAGACGACCCCCTGCCGACCGAGGGATAGCAGTACCGCGCGGTAACGTGGCCGCGTGAGCCAGGGGAGGGACGACCGCGACCTGTGGCGCGAGCCAGACGACCAACCGCGCCCCGTGAAGCTGCTGCAGGGCTACGTCTGGCACCCGCGGGACGCCGGGATCGACCTGTCGGCGGACATCGCCGGCGAGGTCGCCGAGGACGTGCACCTGCTCCTCGACCCCATGCCGCGCGCCCCGTTCGCCTTCTTCGACGACGGCACGCCCTCCAGCACCCAGGTCGTCTACCAGCTCACGCTGCTGGCCATAGTGCCCCCTGGCGTCGACCCCGCGCGCCTGCTCGTGGAGGTGGCGCCGGCGGTCGAGCAGCGTCTCGAGTCGACGCCGCGCAGCGTTGGGTGGCAGCTCATGGAGGACCTGCGAGAGCTCGGCTAGGGCGTTCCCGCCGCGCGCGGGGCCTCAGGACGGCGTGACGACGACCTGGCGCGTGGGGATGGTCAGCCCCTCCGCGTCGAAGCGCTCCTTCACCTTCTTGGTGAGGTCGGACTGCGTGGCCTGGAAGTCGCCAGGCGTGGTCCAGTACTGCGCCAGCAGGCTCACCCCGATGTCCGTGAAGCCCTTCGTCGTGATGAGCGGCGCCGGATGGGTGAGGACGCGCGGGTCGGAGGTCACGACCTCGCGTAGCACCGCCAGGGCGCGCGCGACGTCGTCGTGGTACGAGACGCCCACCACCAGGTCGAACCGGCGCCTGGCCGCCTGCGAGTAGTTGACGATCTTCGCGCCCCACACGCTGCCGTTGGGCAGGTAGACGACCACGCCGTCCCAGGTGACCACGCGCGTCATGAAGAGCCCGATGTCGTTGACCGTGCCGGCGGTCCCGCCCACCTCGATGCCGTCTCCCAGCTTGAAAGGCCTCAAGGTCATGAGCATGATCCCAGCCGCCACGTTGGAGAGCGTGCCCTGGAGGGCCAGACCGACGGCCAGGCCCGCGGCGCCCACGAGCGCCGTGATGCTGGCCGTCTGCACGCCTAGCTGGCCGAGGGCCGCCACCGCGGCGAGGGCCACGACGACGGCGCGGGAGATACGGGCCAGCGTGGGGGTGTGGTCGAAGGCGATGCCGGTGGCGCGCTCCATCGCCCGCCTGACGACGCGCTCGACGAGCCTGCCGAGGAACCAGCCGGCGACCACGATCAGCGCGGCCGTGAAGAGGCTCAGCGCCAGCCGTGAGAGCGCCGGGCCAACGTCAGCCCAGGTGAACCCCAGCTCCACTCAACGCTCCGGGAGTGCTGTCACCACCAGGCGCTCGTGCGGGTAGACGTAGCCCTGACGACGCGCGAGCGCCTCGCGGAAGGCGGCGTCGTCGGCGCGCGAGGCCACCTCGTCCAGCCTGGCGAGCTCGTTCGACAGCGCGCTCACCTCGGCCTCCAAGCGGGCCACCTCGCGCTTGTGCACGAGGTTGCGGTCCAGCTCGACGCCGATGAGGAAGAACAGGTGCAGGCAGCCGGCCACCGCGAGCACTACCAGCGCAGGGTGGACCCGCCTGCTCCGCAGGTCGGTCACCCAGCGACCTCCTGTAACGCCAGGGCCTCGCGCAGGAAGCGGGCGGCGTCCTCGGGAGGGGTGGGGTTCACGTAGAACCCGGAGGCCCAGTCGTACCCGGCCTGCGTGGTGAGGCGCGGCAGCACCTCGAGGTGCCAGTGGAAGTGCGACCGCTCGGGGCCCGGGACCGTGTGCAGCACCATGTTGTACGGCGGCCGGTCCAGAGCGTAGTTGAGGGCCCTGAGCACGTCTTGGAGGATACCAGCCAGCATCGGCAGGTGGTTGGCCGCCACGGCGGCGTAGCTGCTGCCGTGCCTGCGCGGGAGCACCCACGTCTCGAAGGGCGTCCTGGCGGCGAATGGTGCGAGCGCCACGAACTCCTCGTTGGCCGTCACGACGCGCTCGCGGGCCTCGAGCTCGCGGGCCAGCACGTCGCAGAAGAGGCAGGTGCCGTGCGCGTCGTGGTGCGTGCGGCCGGCCTCGACCTCCTCCTCGAGCCAGCGGTTGGGCACCGGCAGCGCCAGCAGGTGGGCGTGCGGGTGGTCGAACATGGCTCCTGCCGCGCGGCCCACGTTGCGCGTCAGCTGCACGTGCCTCACGCCGGGCCTGTCGCCGTGCAGCGCGATGCGGTCACGGTAGAGGCGCAGCACGTCCACCAGGTGCGAGCGGGACATCCTGTCGAGGGTCTGCCGCGCGTCGGGGTGCTCGACTATCAGCTCCTGGTAGCCGGCCGACGGCCCGTGGCGGAACAGCTCGTCCCCCTCCTCGGTGAACGCCCGCGCCCCGAACACGTCGTGCGGGTGCTCGACGACCATCATGGTCCACTGCCCGCCCTGCTCGGCGCCGAACGACGCGATCTCCCGCAGCGCGTGGACGCCGGGAGACAGCGGGCTCCGCTCCGGCCCCTCCGGCACGCTGCCGAAGTCGGAGGCCAGCAGGCCGCGCTCGGGAGACAGCAGCACCCAGGCGCGGCCGAAGGTGTCCTTGCGGAACACTGGCACGAGGGCGAGTCTAGCAGCGGCCCTGGGGGACGCTAAGTCGGTTCTTCCACGCTCGGGGGCCCCTGGCGGGGCGCGGCGCTAGCGCCTCAGAAGAGCGCCTCCTGCACGGCCGTCTCCTTGGCGAGGGTGGGCAGCGCCGTGACCTCGCGGAACTCCAGGCCCAGGGCCCCGAGGCGGTTGAGGGCCGGCGCCGTGACGGCCGGCGCCGCCAGGATGCCCCTCACCCTCCCCTGCCACACGGCGCGGACGCTCTCCACGTAGCGGGCCAGCTGGTGCACGGCCTCGTGGCCCGCCCTGCCGCGCTTGAGCTCCACGACCACGAGGGCCCCCGAGGCGTCCCGCGCCAGCAGGTCTATGCCGCCGACGTCGGTCGGCAGCTCGATGTCCACCAGGGTCAGTCCCGGCTCGATGACGCCTGGGTCGGAGGCTAGCGCCGCCTGCATCTCGGCCTCGCTGCCCAGCAGCAGGAAGCCGCCGCCGTCCCGCAGCTCGAAGGCCATGGCGAAGGCCGGCGCCAGGAACCCGACGCGCAGCGTCTCCGGCGGCGTGAACCGCTCGGCCACCAGGACGGCGCTGCCGTCCTCGCACAGGACCCGCACGTCGTCGGTCTGCGGCTGCCAGTTGACGGGCTTGACGCCGCGCGGCCCGTGCACCTGCACGCTGCCATCGGGCTTGACCAGGAGGAGGTAGTCGCCCGCCTCGGCCACGGAGGCGGCCCGTCCCGTGTAGAAGACCTCGAACTCGCCCGCCACCTGCACGACGGCGCCCTTGTCCCTCAGGGCCTCCTCGAGGAACGCCACGAGCTCGTCGGGGGAGGGCTGCGTGAGCACTGTCCGCAGCACGGTCCGGAGCGTACCACCGGGTAGACTCGCGGCCATGGGCCTCATCGGCGCGCACGTCTCCACGTCAGGCGGCATAGCGACAGCGTTCGACCGCGCCGAGGAGATCGGCTGCGAGAGCTTCCAGGTCTTCGTCAAGAGCCCCAACCAGTGGCGGGGCAAGGCGCTCAGCGACGACGACGTGGCGGCGTTCAGGGAGCGCCACGGCCAGGCGGGGCGCCCTGTCATCGCCCACGCGGCCTACCTGATCAACCTCGCTTCGCCCAAGGAGGACATACTCAGCGCCTCCATGGCGGGCCTCACGGACGAGCTCACCCGCTGCCACAGGCTGGGGCTGGGCGGCCTCGTCCTCCACCCTGGCGGCCACCTCGGCGCCGGCGTCGACGCGGGTATAGAGCTCGTCGCCCGGTCGCTCGACGCCGTCCTCTCGCGCCCCGAGACCGGCGACGCGCGCGTGCTGCTGGAGAACACCTCCGGCCAGGGCACGGCGCTGGGCTGGCGCTTCGAGGAGCTGGCGAAGATCATCGAGCTCACCGACGCCAAGGACCGCCTGGGCGTCTGCCTCGACACCTGCCACGCCTTCGCCGCCGGCTTCGACCTCACCACCGACGAGGGCTACGAGGCGATGCTCGAGGCCGCCGAGGCCACCTTCGGCCTGGCGCGCGTGGAGGCCATGCACATCAACGACTCCAAGCACCCGGCGGGCAGCCGCAAGGACAGGCACGAGAACATCGGCCAGGGCCTCATCGGCGAGGGGCTCTTCGCGCGCGTGCTGGCCGACGAGCGCTTGGCCCGCCTGCCGATGGTCCTCGAGACCCCCATGGGCGACGACGACCTGGGCCACGCCCGCGACATGGATACGCTCAGGCGCCTCAGGGGCTAGAGGCCGCCACGGCCGGCGCCAGCTCCTCGCGCGGCTCCGCGGCCCGCGCCAGGAAGGCGTCGACGCGCGCCACCATCTCCGACGTGTCGTAGCCCTGGTAGAGGGCCGCCTGGGTCCTCACCGGGTCGCCGAAGAAGAACTTCTCGTAGAGGTTCTGCCGTCCCCCGAACGACGAGATCGTCATGTCCCAGGCGAGCCTGAACAGCAGGATGCGCTCCTGGGCGGTGGCGTTCGAGGCCTGCAGGAACCTGTCTATGGCGTCGGCCATGGGCCCGCCCTGGTCGGCCTCCGTGGGGATCATGATCAGCCCGCTCGCCGCCAGTAGCTGCAGCAGCTCGACCATGCGCGGGTAGACCAGCGGGAAGTAGTTGCGCGCCACGCCGAGCGCGTCCTTGCCCGGCGTCATGGTGCCCCAGCGGTCGAGTGCCGCCGTCTCCTCGGCCTGCGTGCGCAGGGCCTTCATGACCTCGAGGACCATGATCAGCTCGGCCATCTTCTGCTGGACGTGCGGGAACTGGCCCGTGCCGATGGCGTCGACGATCTTCTTGGCCACGCCGAGGAACGCCTCGGCCTTGGCGATCTTGACGTTCACCACCTGGTGCGCCATGTGCAGCACCGCGCCCGTCTCCTGGTAGGCGCGGTTGGCCAGGCGCACGTCGTTCATCAGGAAGACGCGGTCCCACGGCACGAGCACGTCGTCGAAGACGACCAGGGCGTCCATCTCGTCGAAGCGCGAGGCCAGCGGGTGGTCGCGGTGGCTGCGGCCCAGGTCGAGGGGCTCGCGGCACACGAACGAGAGGCCCGGCGCGTCGCAGGGGACGGCGAACGCCAGCGCGTAGCGCGCGAGCTCCTCCTGCTCGCGCAGCACCGCCGCGGGGAAGATCAGGACCTCGTCGGCGATGGGGAGCGTCGCCAGCATGCGCGCGCCGCGCACGACGATCCCCTCCTCCGTCTCCGTGACGAGCCCGAGCGACGTGTACGGGTCGGGCAGCTGGTCGGCGCGCAGGCTGCGGTTCACTTGCGGGTTCGTGAGCGCGTGCGTGAGGCAGAGGTCGTTGTCGCGGACGTAGCGGTAGTAGCTCCTGACGTTCTCCCCGAAGCGCGGGTCGTTCTGAGCGAAGTAGTCGGCGGCGCGCGCCGCCGCCATGAGGCTCACGTTGAGGTAGTCGGGGCTGCGGCCGACGAAGCCCAGGCTGTGGTCGGCCCAGGCCTTGTGCATGCGCGAGCGGCGCCGCAGGTCCTCCTTGGAGCGCGTCTCCAGGAAGCTCATGCCCACGCGCCCCACGCCCTCGACCTCGTACGTCAGGACGTCCCTGAGGTCGCCGCGGTGCTGCAGGTCGTAGAGCTCGGCGATGGACCTGGCGACGCCGGCGGTGGCGGGGTGCGTCGTGGGGTCCTTGACCCGCTCGCCGTTCAGGTAGATCGTCGGGGACCGGCGCCTGAGGCCCTCGAGGAACTCCTTGCCGGTGCGTGCCGCCATGCCGTCACCTCTCCCCTGCCGGTCGGGCAGGCGCCGTGGGCGAGTGGCCCGAAGGTACGGCGGGCCGCCGGCGACGACAATCGTGGCTCTCTACAATCCTTGGTCTAGGGATTGTAGAGAGCCACAACAAGCGCCGATCTGGTCGTCCTCCGCCACCACCGGCGGCGTCTGGGGCTCGCTCAGCGAGCGGGCGCGAAGGCCTCCGCGTGCCCGGCCAGGCCGGCCAGCAGCCGCACGGTGGCCTCGGTGCCCTTCATGAAGGCACTCACCCGGTAGAACTCGTTGGGCGCGTGCGCGCCGTTGTCGGGCTCGGAGAACGCGAAGTAGAGGCACCAGATGCCCATCACCGACTGGAACTGCTCGGCCACGGGCACGGTGCCGCCGGTCCACACCGGGAACGGCTGGCGGCCGTAGACGGCGCTCATGGCCTCGGACGCCACGGCCAGTGCCGGGTTGTCGAGCGGCATCTGGTAGGCGCGCCCGCTGCCAGGCAGCAGCGTGAGGGTCGCCTTCACGCCGGGCGGCGTGTGGCGCTCGACGTGGCGCTCGAGGGCCTCGAAGACCTTCTCGGGCTCCTGGCCCACCACCAGCCGACAGGTGATCTTGGCGGCGGCGCGGTTGGGCAGCACGGTCTTCACGCCGGGGCCCTGGTAGCCGCCGCCGATGCCGTTCACCTCGAGGGTCGGCCGCACCGTGCGGCGCTCCTCCGGCGTGTAGTCGGGGTCGCCCCACCAGCCGCCCAAGCCCAGCTGCTTCAGTTCTGCGGAGTCGTCGCCCGGCAGGCTGGCCAGGGCCTCGCGCACCGCGGGCGAGAGCGTCGGCACGCCGTCCTCGAACCCCTCGACAACCACGCGGCCCTTCTCGTCGTGGAAGCTGGCGATGATGCGCGCCAGCGCCGCGATGGGGTTGGCGACGGAGCCGCCGTACATGCCCGAGTGGAGGTCGCTGGAGGCGCCCTCGACGACGAGCTCGGCGCCCACCAGGCCGCGCGAGCCGACGGTGAGCGAGGGGACGTCGACGTCGAAGATGCCGCCGTCGGCGCACACCGCCAGGTCGGCCTTGAGGAGGTCGGCGTGCTCGCGGAGCACCGGCACGAGGTTGGGGCTGCCGATCTCCTCCTCGCCCTCGATGAGGAAAGTGACGTTCACGGGCGGCTTGGAGCCGGTGGCGAGGAACGCCTCCACGGCCTGCACGACGGTGAGCACGCCGGCCTTGTCGTCGCACGTGCCGCGGCCGTAGACCTTGCCGTCGCGCACCTCGGGCTCGAAGGGCGGGCTTTTCCAGAGCTCCAGCGGCTCGGCCGGCTGCACGTCGTAGTGAGCGTAGAAGATGACCGTCGGCAGCGACGGGTCGTGATGCAGGCGACCGACGACGACGGGGTGGCCGGCCGTGGGCAGGATGCGCACGTCCTCCACGCCGGCGCGGCGCAGGCGGCTCTCCGTCCAGCGCGCCGCCGCCTCGACGTCCGCGGCCCTCTCGGGGTCGGTGCTGACGCTGGGTACGCGCACGAAGTCGAGCAGGTCGGAGACGTACCGCTCCTGGCTGCCCTCGACGTGCCTCAATGCCTTCTCGAGTGCTGCTTCTACCGAGTCCACGCCACAACCTATCCACGTAGCGGCGAGGCGTCAACGCCGTCCAGGGCAGTAGCGACCGTCAGCAGCGGCGACAGCCGCCCCGGGGGCCGGCCGGCCGTCCGCACCCCGAGCCGAGCGCTCAGCCGCGCTTCTCGGGGACGTGCTCCAGCGCCTCGTAGCGCCCGCCGTGGAAGACGAGCGGGCGGCCCGGTGCCGTGCGCAGGGCCTCGACCTCGCCGATGAAGATCGTGTGGTCGCCGGCGTCGAAGCGGGAGTGCATGCGGGCGACGACGTGCGCCACGGCGCCGTCCACCACGGGGAAGCCGTGGAAGGGCACGAACGGGTCCGGCCCCGTGCGGGGCAGCCGGCCGGCGAAGCGGTCGGAGACGTCCGCCTGGTCCTCGGCGAGCACGCTAACGCCGAAGCGCTCGCTGGCGGCGAGCGTCGGGTAGGCGCGCGCCCTCATCCCCAGGGAGACGGCGATGAGCGGCGGTTCCAAGGAGACGGACATGAAGGCGCTGACGGTGACGCCGTAGGCGTGGCCGTCGTGGCCCACCATCGTCACCACCGTGACGCCCGTGGGGAAACGGCCCATGGTGCGCCGGAAGTCGAGCTGGTCGAAGCCGCGCTCCTCGAGGGCGGCTGTGTCGGGAGAGGCGTTCCGGACGCCGGCGACGGTCATCGACGGAGTCTAGGTGCGGCCACCGAGGGGGTCAATGGTGCCTGGGTACAAGGGCATGGCAGCTCCTGGTCTCCGGGTACAACGCCGTGTCCCGTCGCGTTCTAGACTCGCGGCGAGGGCATGCCTGCCACCCTGCGGACCCTAATCGAGCGAGAGGACCTGGGCCTAACGCTCCTCGCCGGCGACCCCGACACCGAGTTCGGGTCGGTGGCCGTGGTGGGCCGCGAGTCGGACAGGCCGTGGCTGTCCAGCTCCGACCTGCGTCTTCACGAGGGCCCTTTCTCGGTCCCTAGGCCCCCCACCGACCCCGTCCTCGAGCCCCAGCCAGCGGCCGTCCTCCACGCCCTGTCACCGAGCCAGCGCGCGGTGCCGCGGGCGTTGGTGGAGCGCTGCCGCGCCGCGGGCGTGGCCCTGCTCGTCTCGCCGCCCACCGTGGCGCCGGCCCTCCTCGAGGAGGCGGCTCTGCGCGCGCTGGTGGAGAGCGCGGGGCCGGCGCTCACGGGACTGGCCGCCCTGCAGCGGCAGCTGCTGGCGGCCCTCGAGGCTCCCAAACCGGAGCGCGAGGTGCTCGAGAGGGTCAGCCGCCTCTCGGGGATGGGGTTGGCGGCGTTGAGCCCCTGGGGCGAGGTCGTGGCGCGCGCCGGCGACACGTCTGGGCGCCTCGGCGGCACCGACGCCGCTGCCCTGGCCGAGGGTCGCGTGCGCCTCAGCGGCAGGGACGCCCTGGTGGCGCACGTGACGGTGCGCGGGCGCCTGCGCTTCACGCTCGTGGGCTTCGACGCCGGGCCGGCTTCCTACGCCTGGCTCGAGCTGGCCCGCACGCTCCTAGCGGCCGCCGCCCTGCAGCGCTCGGCAGAAGCCCAACATGACCGCACCCGCAAGGGCGCCCTCCTGGCAGAGTGGCTGGCGGGACCGCAGGCCGCGCCGCTGCTCGTCCCGCGGCTGGTGGCGGCGGGCATCGAGGAGGAGGCGGAGTACGTGGTGGCCGTCGCCGAGGCGGGGCAACGAGCGCGGTCGGGCCGCATGGAGGTCGCCAAGGGCCAGGCGCTCCTCGAGCGGCTGCGCGAGGCGGCGGACGAGTACTTCCGCACCCGCGGCTACGGCTCGCTGTCGGAGACGCGCGCCGAGCACGTCGTATGGGTCTACTCCGGCGGGGCCACCCGCGCCCAGGCGGAGCCGCTCCTCAGGGCGCTCAAGGCGGCCGCGGGCGCCGAGTCGCCCGTGCGGCTGGGTCTCAGCCTGCCCCGCCGCGACCTCACGGGCGTCGCCGACGCCTACCACCAGGCCGTGCTCGCGGTGCAGTCGCTGGCCGCCGAAGGCCTCGCCTGGTTCGACCTGGTGGACCCGGTCTACTGGGTCCTCAAGCAGCAGCCACCGGCCAACCTGGCCACGCTCCGGGACCGCCTCGTCGGCCCCCTGAAGAGCGCCGACGACGGCAAGCTCTGGCGCACCCTCACCGCCTACCTGCGCGCCCCGGACGACTTGGGGGCCTTGGCCGCGGAGCTGCACGTGCACGTGAACACGCTGCGCTACCGACTGAAGCGGATCGCCACGCTGCTGGACGCCGACCTCGGCAAGCCCGAGACGCTGGCCAAGCTCTACCTGGCGCAGCAGATCGACGCGATGCTGGAGCGGGAGGGCGCGGCGTGACCGCCCAGTTCTCGGCGCCTAGGCAGACAGGGCCGCTGCCCACGGGCCGTTCCCCCTGACGTGCGCGGAGCGTCGATGATGAGCGGCATGGCAGAGGCGCTGTTGGTGGCGGCGGTGCGCACGCCCATAGGGCGACACGGCGGCGCGCTGGCGACGGTGAGGCCCGACGACCTCGCGGCCCTGGTCCTGCACGAGGTAGCCGAGCGCGCCGGCGTGCCCAAGGGCGACGTCGCCGACGTGGTCCTCGGCTGCGCCAACCAGGCCGGCGAGGACAACAGGAACGTGGCGCGGATGAGCGCCCTCCTGGCCGGCTACCCGGTCTCGGTGCCCGGCGTGACGGTCAACCGGCTCTGCGGCTCCGGCCTCGAGGCCGTGGCGCAGGCGGCACGCTGCGCGGCCCTGGGCGAGGGCGGGCTCTACGCGGCCGGCGGCGTGGAGTCCATGAGCCGCGCGCCGTGGGTCATGCCCAAACCGGAGCGCGGCTACCCCACGGGCCCCGTGACCGCCTACGACACCTCGCTCGGCTGGCGGTTCGTGAACCCGCGCCTGCGAGACGAGTACGGCGCCGAGGCCATGGGCGAGACCGCCGAGAACCTCGCCGAGGAGTACGGCATCTCGCGCGACGAGCAGGACGCCTACGCCCTGGCCAGCCACCGCAAGGCGACGGCGGCCATCGCCGCCCGGCGCTTCGCCGAGGAGACGGTGCCCGTAAAGGTGCGCGGCAGGCACAGCGTCACGGTCGTGGACACCGACGAGGGCCCACGCGCCGACACGAGCATGGACGCCCTTGGCGGGCTGCCGCCCGTGTTCCGCGAGGGCGGCACCGTCACGGCCGGGAACTCGAGCCCGCTCAGCGACGGCGCCGCGGCGCTGCTGGTGGCGTCCCGCGACTACGCCGCTGCCCACGGCCTCACGCCCCTAGCGCGCGTGGTCGCCACCGCGGTGGCCGGGGTGCCGCCGCGGGTCATGGGCATCGGGCCCGTGCCGGCCACCCGCAAGGCGCTGGAGCGGGCCGGCATGACCCTCGACGACGTCGGCCTCATCGAGCTGAACGAGGCGTTCGCGGCCCAGGCGCTGGCCGTGCTGGGCGACCTGGGGCTCGACCCGGAGGACGCCCGCGTGAACCCCAACGGCGGCGCCGTGGCACTGGGGCACCCGCTCGGCTGCTCCGGCGCTCGCATCCTCACCACGCTGCTGCACGAGATGGTCAAGACGGACGTCGAGGTGGGCCTGGCGACGATGTGCGTGGGCGTCGGCCAGGGCATCGCCATGGTCGTCGAACGCGCGTGAACACGGGCACACTTGTGCGGGGCGTCCTATCAGAGCGAGCTCGGGTGCGATTATCCTTTGCGCTGGCGGGGAGGACGAGTGGCCACAGTTCATCTCCTGGGTACGGGCGCAGCCCTATCTGACCGGGACCGCACCACCACGATGCTGGCGGTAGAGGGCGAGAGCTCCATCCACCTCGTCGACTGCGGCGGTGACGCCGCCCACCGCCTCCTGGCCTCGGGTATCGACCTCCCGAGCCTCTCCGGGCTCATCGTCACGCACGAGCACGCCGACCACGTGGCCGGCTTCCCGCTCCTCGTCGAGCGCCTGTGGCTCGCCGGCATCGGCCCGCGGTTCGAGGTGCGCGGCATCGCTCCGGCGCTCGACCAGGCTCGGCGCATCCACGACACGTTCGACGTGAGGACCTGGCCCAACTACCCCACGCTCGAGTACCTGGAGTTCCCGGTCCAGCAGGGCGCGCTGGTGCTCGAGAACGACGACTTCGTCGTGCGGGCCGCCCCCGGCAACCACTCGGTGCCGGTCACGGGCCTGCGGTTCGAGTCGAAGCGGTCAGGCACGGTGCTCACGTTCTCCGCCGACACCGAGTACTCGCCGGCGATCGTCGAGCTGGCGCGCGGCTCCGACCTGCTCATCCACGAGGCCACCGGCGAGGGCGCCGGCCACTCGTCACCGGCCTCGGCCGGGCGCGTGGCGAAGGAGGCGGGCGTCGGCCGGCTCGTGCTGGTGCACCTGCCGGCGCTCGACGGCCGCCAGCAGCAGTGGCTCGACGAGGCCCGCGCGTCGTTCCCCGACGTCGTCCTGGGCAACGACGGCGACCGCATAGAGTTCTGAGCACCCCCATCTAGCTCCCCGCCGCGGGCCCTCCGGGGCCGCGCGGGTCGACCGTTCGGCTGGCGCGGCCCGCCTGTCGGTGGACGCGCGCGCCTGCCCTCCCCTGGCACCCTCGTGGGCATGGGCATGATCACGGTGCAACGACTGACCAAGAGCTACGGGGGGCGGACGGTCGTCGACGACGTCAGCTTCGACGTCGCCGAGGGCGAGACCTTCGGACTGCTGGGCCCCAATGGCGCCGGCAAGACGACCATGGTCGAGACCATCGCCGGCCTCAGGAGGCCAGACTCCGGCACGGTGCGCGTGGCGGGGCTCGACCCCCTGGCCGACGCCGCGGCGGTGAAGGAGGTGCTGGGGGTCCAGCTGCAGGAGAGCCGCTTCCCCGACCGCCTGCGCGTGGCCGAGGCGCTCGAGCTCTTCGCCTCCTTCTACGCCTCGCCCGCCCCCTGGCGCGAGCTGATGGCCGACCTCGGGCTGGAGGAGCAGGCGCGCACGCCGTTCGCCAAGCTGTCTGGCGGGCAGCGCCAGCGCCTCTCGATCGCCGCCGCGCTGCTGGGGCGCCCCAAGGTGGCGGTGCTCGACGAGCTCACCACCGGCCTCGACCCCAACGCCAGGCGGCAGGCCTGGGGCCTCGTCGAGAGGCTCAAGGAGCGCGGCGTGACCATCGTGCTGGTCACGCACTTCATGGAGGAGGCCGAGCGGCTGGCCGACCGCGTGGCCCTCGTCGACGGCGGGCGCCTCCTGGACCTCGACACGCCGCAGGGGCTGGTCGCCAGGGCAGTAGCGCCGCAGGTGATGCGCTTCCGCCCCGGCGCTCCCCTCGACCTCGCCGAGCTGCGCGCTCTGCCCGGGGTGAGCAGTGTCGTCCAGGACGGCGACCGCGTGGTCGTCTCCGGCGGCGGGGAGGTAGTGCACGCCGTGACCTCGCTGCTGGCGCAGCGCCAGGTCATCGCACACGAGCTCAGGGTCGAGCAGGCTACGCTCGACGACGCTTTCGTAGCGCTCACCGGCCGCCGGCTCGCAGCCGCGGCCGCCATGGAGGCCTGATGACCGCCCTCCTGACCATGACCAAGACCGAGGCCAAGCTCTTCGCCCGCGAGCCGGTGGCGCTGTTCTTCGGGCTCCTCTTCCCCTCCATCCTGCTCCTCGTCATCGGCGCGGTGATCCCCGGCGTCCGCGAGCCCAACCCGGACCTCGGCGGCCTGCGGTTCGTGGACGTCTACGCGCCCTCGGTCATCGCCTTCAGCCTGGTGACGCTGGGCGTCAACACCTTCCCGACGATGCTCGTCGGCTACCGCGAGCGCGGGTTCCTCAGGCGCCTGGCCACGACGCCGGTGCGCCCGTCGCGGCTGGCGCTCGTCCAGGTCATGGTGCACGGCGCCGTGGCCGTCCTGGCCACGCTCCTGGCGCTCCTGGTGGGCCGGCTGGCCTTCGACGTGCCCCTGCCGCACTCGCCGCTGGGCTTCGCGCTCGTCCTCGTCCTCGGCCTGGCGGGCCTGTTCGGCCTCGGCATGCTGGTGGCGGCGCTGGCCCCCACCTCGTCGGCGGCCCAGGGCATGAGCATGCTCTTCTACTTCCCGTTGCTCTTCTTCGCTGGCGTCTACTTCCCGCTCGAGGGCATGTCAGGCCCGCTGCGCACCATCGCCGCCCTCATGCCCAGCGGCGCCATCGTGTCCGGGCTGACGGCGACGATGCATGGCGCTCCGCTCGAGGCCAAGGACCTCGCGGTCATGGCGGTCTACGCGGTGGGCCTCACGGCCGTGGCCGTCAGGACCTTCCGCTGGGAGTGACGCGTTTGTCAGCCGGCGCGAGCGCGACCAAGTGGGAGACGGGGGCCCTCTACCTCACGAACTACGGCCCCTACGCCACCCTGGCCGTGGGCACGCTGCTGGCGACCCTCGACGGCGGCCCGCGCGACCCCTGGGTGACGGCGCTGCTGGTGGCCTTCACGGCGGGCTGGGTGTACGTCCTGCACACCCGGTCCGCCGTGCGGCGCGGGCGCCCTTCCGCGTTCGTCTACTTCTTCGGCTTCCTGCTCCTCGGCGCGCTGCTCATCCTCCAGCACCCGCTCTTCTTCCTGGTCCCCGTGGCGGCGTTCTTCCACGTGCAGGTGCTGGGGTCGGCGCCCATGGTGTTCGTGGGCCTGTCGTTCGCGTCGGTGGCGGCGAACTCGCTGATCGTCTACCCCGAGCCCGCGCCGGGCGCCGGGTGGATCTTCGGCATAGTGGTCGTGGTGCAGACGGTTGGTATCGGCCTCGGCGTCATCGGCACCGAGCAGATCGTGAGGCTCAGCCAGGAGCGGGCGCAGGCCCTCGCGGAGCTGGAGCGGCTGGTGCGCGAGAACGAGGGCCTCCACGCCCAGCTGGTGGCGCAGGCGCGAGAGGCCGGGGTGGCCGACGAGCGCCAGCGCCTGGCCAGGGAGATCCACGACACCGTGGCGCAAGGCCTCATGGGCGTGATCACGCAGCTGGAGGCCGCCAAGGCCGCGGGCGAGCCAGACAGGTCCCGGCGCATGGACAACGCCGCCGCCATGGCCAGGGAGAGCCTGGCCGAGGCTCGCAGGGCGGTGCGCGCCGCCACGCCTCTGGCCCTCGAGGGTCGCCGCCTCGACGAGGCGCTCGGCCAGGTAGTGTCCGCGTGGTCGGAGATGAACGGCGTGCCGGCCCAGCTGGAGGTGACCGGAGCGGCGCACCCGCTGCATCCGCAGGTCGAGGTGTCGGTGCTGCGCGTGGCCCAGGAGGCGCTGGCCAACGTGGCCAAGCACGCCGCCGCCTCCCGCGTGGCGGTGACCCTCTCCTACATGGCCGACGTGGTGGCGCTCGACGTGCGCGACGACGGCGCCGGCTTCGACCCCGCGGCGCTGAACGGCGGGTTCGGCCTCACCGGGATGCGCGCCAGGGCGGCGGAGCTGGGAGGCGAGCTGAGCGTCGAGACCGAGCCGGGGGGCGGCACGGCGGTGTCGCTGAGCCTGCCGGCGATAGCCCAGGAGACGGCCACGTGAGCGCGCCCATACGCGTCCTGGTGGTGGACGACCACCCGGTCGTGCGCGACGGCATACGCGGCATGCTGGCCGGCGCCAGCGGCATCGAGGTGGTGGGCGAGGCCGGCGGCGGCGCCGAGGCCGTGTCGCTGGCCGAGTCGCTGTCCCCTGACGTGGTGCTCATGGACCTGCGCATGCCGGGCGTGGACGGCGTGGCCGCCATACGCGAGATCGTCAAGCGGCGCCTGAGGGCCCGCGTGCTCGTGCTCACCACCTACGACACCGACCGCGAGGTCCTCTCGGCCATCGAGGCGGGCGCCACCGGCTACCTGCTGAAGGACGCGCCGCGCGACGAGCTCGTCAGGGCCGTCGAGGCCACGGCCCGCGGGCAGGCGTTCCTCTCGGCCAGCGTGGGCGCGCTGCTCATGGAGCGCGTCAGGTCGCCGGAGCCGGAGGCCCTCACCGACCGCGAGCTCGAGGTGCTGAGGCTGGTGGCGTCTGGCGCCACCAACAAGGACATCGCCGAGCGCATGTTCCTCAGCGAGGCGACGGTGAAGACGCACCTCCTGCACGTCTACGCCAAGCTCGGCGTCAACGACAGGGCGGCGGCGGTGGCGGCCGCCTACGAGCGCGGCCTGCTCACGCCGGGCGAGCGGCGCTGAGCGAAGGCGGGTGGGGCCGGCGCTGCGGAGGGCCGGAGCCGCGCGCCTACACCGCCTCCAGGTAGGTGTAGCCGACGAGCTCGCGGTCGTAGAGCTCGAGGAACTCGGCCATCTCGCTCTCCGTCATGCCGCCCCGCGCCCGCACCTCCTCGGCCTGGGCGTGCACGGCCGCGTGGAGGTCCGGCGTCTCGTAGCCCATGTTCTGGATGACGCGCCGCGCCTTCTGGCCCTCGACGAACAGCTCCACGTCGTAGCGCCCGTCCCGCGTCAGGCGCACGTGCGCCTCGTGGACGCGCCCGAACAGGTTGTGGGCGTTGGCCAGCACGTCCTGGTAGGCGCCCGTGAGGAAGATGCCCAGGTAGTAGGGCTCGCCCGGCCTGACGTCGTGCACGGGCAGCGTGCGCTTGACGTCCCTCAGGTCGATGAAGCTGTCGATCTTGCCGTCGGAGTCGCAGGTGATGTCGAAGAGGGTGGCGTCGCGCTCCGGCCGCTCGTCGAGGCGCGTGAGGGGCGTGATCGGGAACAGCGACTTGATCGCCCAGTGGTCTGGCAGCGTCTGGAAGACCGAGAAGTTCACGACGTACTTGTCGGCCAGCATCCGGGGCAGCGCCTCGAACTCCTCCGGCACGTAGTCTAGGTCCCTCACGACCTTCTCTACCTTCACCAGGATCCGGTAGTAGAGCTGCTCGAAGTGGGCCCGCTCCAACAGGCTCAGGTAGCCGAGGTCGAACAGGTTGTGCATCGTCTCCTTGTTCGCCACGGCCTCGTTGAAGACCTCGCGGTAGGTCTTGGCCGTCACCGCGTTCACCAGCTCGCGCATGTCCTTCACGAGCTGGTGGACCTCGCCCTGCAGGGGCGGTAGCTCGATGGGGTCGCGGGTGGGCCCGATGGTGTCCACGACGGGCACCACGACCACGGAGTGGTGAGCCGTGAGGGCACGGCCCGACTCGGTGACGATCACCGGGTGGTCGACGCCGGCGCCGTCGCAGACCTCCATGACCGTGTAGACGACGGTGTCGGCGTACTCCCTCAGCGAGTAGTTGGCCGACACGTAGTAGGTGGTCTTGGAGCCGTCGTAGTCCACGGCCAGGCCGCCGCCCACGTCCAGGTAGCGGAGCGGGGCGCCCATCTCGACGAGCTCCACGTAGGCCTGCGCCGCCTCGCGCACGGCCACGCGTATGCGCCTGATGTCGGTGAGCTGGCTGCCGATGTGGCAGTGCAGGAGCTGCAGCGTGTGCTCCAGCCCCTCGCGCTTGACCCTCTCGACGGCGTGCACCAGCTCGGCGGCCGTGAGGCCGAACTTGGCCTCGTCGCCGCCCGACGACTCCCACTGCCCCGTGCCGCGCGCGTGCACCTTGAAGCGCACGCCCAGAGCCGGCTCCACGCCGAGCTCCTTGCTGATGCGCAGCACGCGGTCGAGCTCGGACAGCTTCTCGAGCGTGATGATCACGTTGCGGCCGAGCTTGCGGCCCCAAAGGGCGAGCCTGATGTAGTCGTCGTCCTTGAAGCCGTTGCAGCAGAGCAGCGCGTCGTCGTGCGTGTCGTGCGCCAAGCAGAGCGCCAGCTCCGCCTTGCTGCCCGCCTCGAGCCCGGTGCGGAAGCGCGCGCCGTAGTCGGCGATCGTCTCCACCACCACGCGGCGCTGGTTCACCTTGATGGGGTACACGCCTTGGTACCGCGACCTGTAGCCGGCCTCGGAGATGGCGCGCTCGAACGCCTCGTTGATGCGGTCGAGGCGGTCCTCGATGATGTCGGGGAAGCGCAGCGTGAGCGGCAGGTCGAGGCCGCGCTCCTGGAGGTCGGCCACGATGTCGACGATGGGCACTGGCGCGCCGTCCCTGTCGGAGACCGTCACGCGGCCCTGCGAGTCGATGCCGAAGTAGCCGGTCGACCACGACCGGATGCCGTACATCTCGTCGGCGTCCGCGATGGAGAAGCCGGGGTCGAGTGTGGGTCGAGTCACCACGAAAGGTTAGCGCCTGCGGGCCCCTCGTAGGGTCCATAGAGGCGCGCGCGCCGCCCCTGCGCAGGAGCCCGCACCATGGCCGGCGCCCGGGAAGGGGGAGTGGCCCTCTGGCCGCGCGCCCGACCGCGCTGCCGCCCCCGCGCTGCTAGCATCGGCTTCCGATGTCGAGGACCGCGCCCGCCACCACGCCCAAGCTGCGCATGCCCGCCGAGTGGGAGCCCCACGCCGCCACCTGGACGAGCTGGCCGTTCGACGACGACCTCTGGGAGGGTCACCTGGAGGGCGTGAGGCGCGAGTTCGCCAAACTCGTCGCCACGGTCTCGCGCTTCGAGCCCGTGGTGCTGAACGTCCGCGACGACGAGGCCGAGGCCGACGCGCGCGCCCGCCTCGCCGCCGAGGGCGCCGACCTCTCCCGCGTCCAGCTCCACCGCGTGCCCCTCAACGACGTCTGGTTCCGCGACAACGGGCCCCTCTTCGTGCGCGAGGAGGACGGGCGCGTGGCCCTCACCGACTGGCGCTTCAACGCCTGGGGCGGCAAGTACGCGCCCTGGGACGACGACGACCGCGCGCCGCTGGCCGTGGCGCGGCGGCTGGGCATGCGGCGTTACGCGGTGGACGCCGTGATGGAGGGCGGCTCCTTGGAGCTGAACGGCCGGGGCGTCTGCCTGACGACGCGCTCCTGCCTCCTCACGTCCACGCGCAACCCGCACCTGTCGCAGGCGGACATCGAGGGGCTGCTGGCGCGCTGGCTGGGCGTAACGCAGGTCGTGTGGCTGCCCGGCGGGCTCGAGGGAGACCACACCGACGGGCACATCGACACCATCGTGCGCTTCGTTGACGACGAGACGATCGTCGCCAGCGTGGAGGAGGACGCCTCCGACCCCAACCACGCCGCCATGCGGGCGAACCTCGAGGTCCTGCGCGCGCTGCGCACGCCCGAGGGCAGGCCCTACCGCATCGTGGAGCTGCAGCTGCCGGCGCGCACCGACCACCTGGGCGACGAGCGTCTGCCGCTCACCTACGCCAACTGGTACGTGGGCAACGGCTTCGTGGTGGTGCCCACCTACGACGACGTCAACGACGAGCGGGCGCTCGACACGCTGCGGCCGCTCTTCCCCGGCCGCGAGGTGATCGGCCTGCCGGCCAGCGAGCTCATCACCGGCGGCGGGGCCTTCCACTGCGTCACGCAGCAGCAGCCCGCGGGCGAGGTCGCGCCCGCCGAGGGAGAGGGAGACGAGGCATGACCCAGCGTCCTGGCACGTTCCGCATCGGCGTCGTGCAGATGAGCTGCTCAGACGTCCTGGAGGACAACCTGCGCAAGGCCGAGGCCTTCGTGCGCGAGGCGGCGGGCAACGGCGCCAAGCTGGTGCTGCTCCAGGAGCTGTTCGAGAACCTCTACTTCCCGCAGCTCGAGCGCGAGGAGCTGTTCGCCCTGGCCCACCCAGTCGACGAGCACCCGTTCATCGAGCGCTTCGCGAAGCTCGCCGGCGAGCTGGGCGTGGTCCTGCCCGTGTCGTTCTTCGAGAAGGCCGGCCAGGCGTACTTCAACAGCCTGGCGATGGTGGACGCCGACGGCTCCGTGCTGGGCGTCTACCGGAAGAGCCACATCCCCGATGGCCCCGGCTACGAGGAGAAGTTCTACTTCAACCCCGGCGATACCGGCTTCAAGGCCTGGCGCACGCGCGTGGGGACCGTCGGCGTGGGCATCTGCTGGGACCAGTGGTTCCCCGAGTGCGCCCGTGCCATGGCTCTCAAGGGCGCCGACGTGCTCCTCTACCCCACCGCCATCGGCTCAGAGCCGGAAGAGGTCGGCGGGCTCGACACGCGCGACATGTGGCGCCGCGTGATGGTCGGCCATGCCGTGGCGAACTCCGCTTACGTGGCGGCGGCCAACCGCGTCGGCCGCGAGGGGGAGGCCGAGTTCTACGGCTCCTCGTTCGTCTGCGACTACCGGGGCGAGTACCTGGCCGAGGCCGACAGGAAGTCGGAGACGGTCATCTACGCCGACCTGGACCTGCCGCGCGCCCAGCGCTTCCGCGCCGGCTTCGGCTTCTTCAGGGACCGCCGCCCGGACCTCTACGGGCCGCTCATGACCCTCGACGGCCGGGAGAAGACGCGCGACTAGCGAAGGAAGCGGCCGGACGGGGGTATGCCTCACCCGGCCGGAACGGACTGGGCCTCCCGGGCAGCTGTTACCCCGCCTCGCCCAGGCTGCGCCGCGTGGCGCGCGCCGCCTTCTCGGCGAACTCCTGCGCGAACACCTTGATGTCGCCCGCCAGCGGCTTGAACGTGGTGGCGTTGGCGTAGGTGTCGGCCAGCGTCATGAGCGTCTGGAAGACGAAGTCGTTCATGTCGTCGACCGTCATGTCCTTGGTCCACAGGTCGATGCGCAGCGCGCTCTTCTGCGCAGCGTCCCACAATGCGAGGACGAAGGCCTTGGCAGGCTGCTCGCCCGGCACGGGCGCCTCGTCGGCTCGCCAGGTGATGGCCTCGACGACGTCCCCTTGCCTGACCACGCGCAGCACGATCTCCGAGCTGTCCATCCGGCCATGCTAGCAGCGGCCGCTGAGGGCCCGGCGCCGTGGAGCGCGGCATCCGCCATGGGCCCGGCGCCGTGGAGCGCGGCTTCCGCCGCTGGCCGGAGCCGCCCGGCGCGCCGGCCGCCGTGGACCCGGAGCCGCGCAGCACGACGACCGTGGGTGGGGTGCCCGGGGTATCGTCACCGCGGGAGACAACGTCATCGCGCGGCCCGATCCGGCCGCTGCAGCGCTGAGAGGTAAGGGATGAAGGGACTCATCCTCGCGGCCGGGCTAGGTACGCGGCTCAGGCCGATCACGAGCCTCAGGCCGAAGCCCACCATCGCCGTAGCCAACAAGCCGCTCATCCACTACGCGGTCGACAACCTCGTCGACGCCGGCATCGACCACATAGGCGTGGTCGTCGGCCCCTCGACGGTCACGCCCATCAAGGAGACGCTCGAGGGCTACAGGGGCGCGCGGTTCGAGTACATCATGCAGGACCCGCCCATGGGCCTGGCGCACGCGGTGAAAGTGGCGCAGCCGTTCCTGGGCAGCGACCCGTTCGTCATGTACCTGTCAGACAACCTCTTCGAGCACGGGGTGCAGGACTTCGTGCGGCGCTTCGACCCGGCCAGCGGCGTGAACGCGGTGCTGGCGCTGGTCGAGGTGCCCGACCCCCGCCAGCTGGGCGTCGCCGTGGTGCAGGACGGGCGCATCGAGCGCCTGGTCGAGAAGCCCGCCGTGCCGCCCAGCAACCTCGCCGTGGCCGGCGTCTACGTCTTCGACGCCTCGGTCCACGACGCCATCGAGGGCCTACCGCCGGGCGCCAAGGGCGAGTACCAGATCACCGACGCCATCCAGCGCATGATCGACGCGGGCAAGACCGTCGCCCCGGTCATCGTGCCGGGCTGGTGGAAGGACACCGGCAAGGCCGAGGACATCCTCGACGCCAACCGCCTCGTCCTCGGGAGGCTCCGCCGGCGCGTGGTGGGCACCGTGGAGGACAGCGAGCTGGTGGGCGAGGTGGTCGTCGAGGAGGGCGCGGTGGTGCGCGGCTCCACCGTCTTCGGGCCGGCCCTGGTGGGCCGCGACGCCGTGCTCGAGCGCGCCTTCATCGGCCCCTTCACGACCATCGGCGAGGACGTCACGGTGCGGGACGCCGAGCTGGAGTACACGGTCGTGGGCGCCCGCACCACCATCGACGGGGTGCGCGCGCGCATCCAGGCGAGCCTCATAGGCGAGGACGTCATACTCGCCGGCCACGAGGGGCGGCCCAGCTCCCACAGGCTCATCGTGGGCGACGAGAGCCGCCTGGAGCTGCGCGAGGGGTAGGCCTCAGGCCGGGGTCAGCAGGGCCCAGCCGCGGTACGGCACGGTGAAGCGGCCCTCGTGGACGCCGCCCCCCGGCGCGAGCCTGTCCACGCACCGGTAGGCGGGCAGCGCGTCGTCGACGAGCTCCACGTCGTGGTCGGTGGCGTTCACCACGGCGCAGACGACGCCTTCTGCCGACTCCCTGCGCACGACCACGGCGCCTTGCCGGGCGAGGACCTGCGCGTCGCCGCGCCGAAGCGGGTGCAGCTCGCGGCGCAGGCCGCCGAGCTCGCTGACGAACGCCAGCAGGCCTTCGTCCCAGCCGCCCCTGTCGCCCCAGTCCATGCACGCGCGGTTGTGCGGGTCGTGACCGCCGCGCATGCCCACCTCGTCGCCGTAGTAGACGCAGGGCGCGCCGGGCGCGGCGAAGAGCAGCAGGAACGCCTGGCGCACGGCCGCCTGGTCGCCACAGAGCACCGTGGCCAGGCGCGGGGTGTCGTGCGAGCCCAGCAGGTTCAGCTGCCCGAAGGCCGTCTCGGCCCGGTAGACCTTGAGGAGGTCGTCCAGGCGCGCGGCGAACGCCTCTGGCGCCAGGGGCTCGAGCGTCCCCAGCCCGCTCTTGGCCGCCTCGTGGCGGTCGAGGCTGCGGCCGACGAGCCCGTAGACGGCGCGAGCGAACGGGTAGTTCATGACGCCATGGAACATGTCGCCCTGCAGCCAGCGCTCGGCCAGGTCCCAGATCTCGCCCACGATGTAGGCGTCCGGCTTGGCCGCCACGCAGCGGCGCCTGAACTCCCGCCAGAACTCGTCGTCGTCGATCTCCGACGGCACGTCGAGGCGCCAGCCGTCGGCGCCGAACCTGAGCCAGCGCTCGCCGACGTCGAAGAGGAACTCGCGAACCATGGGGTTCGCGGTGTTCAGCTTGGGCAGCGCCGGCAGCCCCCACCAGGCGTCGTAGCCGAGCTCGCCGCCGCCGTAGGCGTTGAGCGGGTAGCGGTGCACGTGGAACCAGTCGACGTAGGGGCTCTTGTCGCCGTTCTCCAGCACGTCGTTGAACTGCAGGAAGCCGCGGCTGGCGTGGTTGAAGACGCCGTCGAGGATCACCCGCATGCCGCGCCCGTGGGCGGCGTCGAGCAGCTCAGCCAGGGCCGCGTCGCCGCCCAGCAGAGGGTCGACGCGGTGGTAGTCGTGCGTGTGGTAGCGGTGGTAGGCCGTCGACGCGAAGACCGGGTTCAGGTAGATGGCGTTGACGCCCAGCGCCTGGAGGTGGTCGAGCTGCTCGGCCACGCCCAGCAGGTCGCCGCCCTTGTAGCCGTGCAGGTTCGGCGGCGAGCCCCAAGGCTCGAGGTTCGACGGCTTGGGCACGCGCTCCGACCGCGCGAAGCGGTCGGGGAACACTTGGTAGAAGACGGCGTCCTTGACCCAGTCAGGGACCGTCGGGGTCACGTCTGGGGCCTGAGCAGCGGGAAGAGGATGACGTCCCTGATGCTCGGCGCGTCGGCCAGCAGCATCGCGAGCCTGTCGATCCCCAACCCCAGGCCGCCCGTGGGCGGCATGCCGTACTCGAGCGCTGCGAGGAAGTCCTCGTCGAGGCGCTGGGCCTCGTCGTCGCCCGCCTCCCTGAGCTGCTCCTGCAGCTCGAAGCGGCGGCGCTGGTCCAGCGGGTCGTTGAGCTCGCTGAAGGCGTTGCCCAGCTCCATGCCCACGGCGACCGGCTCGAAGCGCTCCACCAGCCCGCGCCGCGTGCGGTGGCGCTTGGCCAGCGGGCTGATCACCTCGGGATGGTCCATCACGAACACCGGGCCCACGAGGTTAGGCTCGACGTAGACGTCGTAGAGCTTGGCGTAGACCTGCCCGAGGGGCCTCTCGGCCAGCGGCGGCTCCCCGCCGGCGCCAGGCTCGGGGAAGCGCTCGCGCACCCAGGCGCGCAGCCGCTCCTCGTCGAGCACGTCGAAGTCGAGGCCGGCGCGCGCCGCCAGCTCGCCCGTGTAGTCGACGCGCGGCCACGGCGGCGTGAAGTCGAGCTCCTTGCCTTGGTAGACGAGCTTCGTGCTGCCGGTGAGGTCGCGCACCAGGTTCGAGTACAGGTCCTCGACGAGCTCGAGGATGTCGATGTAGTCGCGCCCGGCCCAGTAGAGCTCGAGCATCGTGTACTCGGGGTTGTGCTTGTAGCTGATGCCCTCGTTGCGGAAGTTCCTGCCGATCTCGTAGACGGCCTCGAAGCCGCCGACGATCAGGCGCTTGAGGTACAGCTCCAGCGAGATGCGCAGGTAGAAGTCGTGGTCGAGGGCGTTGTGGTGCGTGACGAACGGGCGCGCCTCGGCCCCGCCCGGCTGGGACTGCAGCACCGGCGTCTCCACCTCGATGAACCCGCGCTCGTCCAGGTAGCGCCTGATGTACGACACCGCCGCGGCGCGCAGCTCGAAGGCCCGCCGCGACTCGGGGTTCATGATCGTGTCCAGGTACCGCTGCCTGTACCTGAGCTCCTTGTCCTGGAGCCCGTGGTGCTTGCTGGGCAGCGGCCGGAGCGCCTTGGCCAACAGGCGGAACGCGTCCGCGTCGACGGTGAGCTCGCCCGTCTTGGTGGCGTAGACGTGGCCAGTGACCTCGAGCCAGTCGCCGAGGTCGATCTTCTTCAGCGCGTCGTACTGCTCGAGCTTGGCCCTCTCGAACGACACCTGCACTCGCCCGCTCTGGTCCTGCAGCGTGGCGAAGGTGAGCTTGCCCAGCATCCGCAGCAGCATCACGCGGCCGGAGACGGTGACGGGCTCGCCCTCGACGCGGTCGCCCGGCTGCAGCGACGGGTGCTGCGCGCGCAGCTCGGCGGCGGTGTGCGTGCGCTCGAACGAGTAGGCGTAGGGCTCTACGCCGCGATCGACCAGCGCCTGCAGGTTGCGCAGGCGCTGGTCGCGTTGGTCCGTGGGGTTATCCATGCCGCGCCAGCTTAGCCGCCTGGCGCGGTGGCGCTCACGCGATCTCCTTGACCACGTAGCGGGTGGCCTTCTCGCCGATGACGACCTCGAACTCGTCGCCCACGCCGCGGCCCTTGAGCGCCTTGCCCAGCGGCGACTCGTCGGAGACCTTGGGGATGTCCCCGTCCAGCACGCCCGCCTCCACCGGCGAGACGAGCTGCACGGAGAACTCGTCCTTCTTCTTGCCCGCCTCGGCCAGCTTGACCACCGAGCCCAGGTCCACCACGTCGGACGCCTGGTCCTCGATGATCACGGCCCTGCCGAGCTGGTCCTCGAGGTCGTCGATCCTCTGCTCGATGCGGGCCTTCTCCGTCTTCGCGTCCTCCAGGCCGGAGTCGTCGTAGTCGTCGGAGGAGCCCGTCAGCTCCTGCAAGATGCGGGTGGCCTCCTCCAGCCTCTCCCGCTCCTGTTTGAGGAGCGCCTGCAGGCGCTCGTATCCCTCTTGAGTGACACGCACTCTCATCGTCATACGCAACCTCCGGAGTTCTTCAAGCCCCCGTTAGGAAGCGGCTTGCCCCTGGCGGGACAAGCCGTCTGGAACCCCAACTTTGGGACCGATGATACTCCACCCCTCCGCCGCCCCGGCTCAGCCACGCGACTTGCAGGACACGGCCCAGCGTTGCGGTTCTCTGCTCACCAGACGCCCGGAGGACCGATTTACACTCGCCTCGATGACGTTCCGCGCCGCGGCCCTACTCACCGTCGTTACCTGCGCGCTCGCCGCCGGCGCCGCCGCGGTCTGGCACTACCAGACGCGCGCGCCCCTCGCCGACCCGCACCTCGTCCCGGTGGCGCTCGACCCCTACGAGGACCCGGTGCTGGCTCCCTACCGTGCGCTGCGCGAGGCCGTCGAGGCCAGAGACCTCGCAGGGCTCGAGGAGCTTGCCTTCGCCACGGAGGGGTACAGCTCCTACCTGGCGGCCATGGAGCTCGCCCGCGCCGAGGGCGCCCCCGCCCAGCAGCGCGCCAGGGCGCTGGAGCGGGCCCTCGAGCTGCGCGTCCAGGACTCGCTTAGGCGCGCCGAGGAGCGGGCCCTGCGGCTCGAGCTCGGCGAGCTGTGGGAGGCCGCGGGCGATGCCGACGAGGCCTTCGCCGCCTACCGCGCCGCCCTGCCCATGGGCCGGGCCATAGAGGGCGCCGAGCGCACCGCGCCCGACCGTTACAGGCTGGCCGCCGCCTTCCAGAACGCCGGCATGCACACTCGTGCGCTCGAGGTCCTCGGCGGGTTCACGGCGCCTTCCATAGAGGCCACGTCGCTGCGCGCCCTGGGCCGCTACGAGGAGGCGCTGGCCGCCTACCGCCGCTGGCTCGGCGAGGTGCCGGGCGACCCCACGGCCGTCTCGGGCGTGGCCTGGTGCCTCTACTACCTCGGCCGCGACGACGAGGCGCGCGCCGCCTTCGAGGCCATGGGCTCCGAGGGGCTCTACGGGCTCGGCCTGCTGGCCAACCGCGCCGGCGACGTCACGCGGGCCGTCGAGCTGTTCTCGGCGAGCGGCCGCGCCGACGCGCTGTGGCTGGCCACCGGCATCCTGGAGGCCCGCGACAGGTACGCCGAGGCACTGCCCATCTACCTCCGCCTGGCCGCCGGCTCCAGCGTCTACGCCGACGACTCCGCGTACCGCGCCTACGTGCTGGCCGGCCGCCTGGGCGACCCCGCCGCGCAGGCCAGGGCCCGCGAGCTCATGCCCCAGGGCTCGTTCTTCGCGCTGGTGCTCGGCGACCCGCCGGCGGTGCCGGACCCCGCCACCGCCGAGGCGCTGGCCGAGGTGGCGGACGGCGACATGGCCCTCGCCGCCCAACCTAGCGGCGCCGCGGCGTCCCTCGACCTCGCCTACGCGCTCATGGCCGTCAACTACCGCGACGCCGCCGTCGGCGAGCTGCTCTTCGCGCTGCGGGAGGCCGAGGCGTCCGGCGACACCGCCGCCGTGCTCGACATCGCCGAGGCCCTGCAGGGCATGGACGAGTACCGGCAGAGCTCACGCGCCGCCCGCGAGCTGCTCTCCGCAGGCGTGAACGACCTGCGCGCCTGGCGGCTCGCCTACCCGCCCGCCTGGCCGGAGACGGTCATCGCGGCCGCCTCCCACGCCGGCGTCGACCCGGCCCTCGTGTGGGCGATCATGCGGCAGGAGTCGGCCTTCAGCGAGGTGGCCCTGTCGGTGGCCAACGCCCAGGGCCTGATGCAGGTCATCCCGTCCACCTGGGACTGGATCGCCGAGATGCGCAAGGAGACGCCCCGCGACCCCTGGGACATCGTGGCGAACATCGAGTACGGCGCCACCTACCTGGGCTGGCTGATGAACTACTGGGACGGCGACGTCGAGCTCGTCATCGCCTCGTACAACGGCGGCCAGGGCTACGTGCGCCGCGTCTTCACCGCCGACTACGTGGCCGGCGACAAGGCCGAGTTCTACAGGGAGATCGACAGGAGCGAGACGCGCGAGTACCTGCAGCGCGTCTACGAGAACCTCGCGGTCTACCGCACGCTCTACCCGGGGATGGTCGGCGCGACCGCGGCCGACGCAGGCCCCTGAGCCTGGCCCGAGCCCGTCACGCGCCGAAGCCGGTCTCCTCGAGGATGTCGAACGCCCGCTCTATGATCCCGCGCAGCCACACGTCCTGAGGCTCGCGGCCCTCGTCCAGCACGGACGTGTCGCCGCGGTCCAACCAGCGCCAGGCGTCGTGCTTGCCCGCCTCCAGGACCGGCGCGGCCAGGTCGCCCCGCACGGTGACGACGACGTCGAGCTCGCGACGGGCCACGCCGTTCGCCTCCCAGTCGACGAGCTCCACCACTGGGCCCAGCCTGGCGACCTCCCAGCCGGTCTCCTCGAGCACCTCGCGGCGCAGCGCCTGCAGGGCGTCCTCCCCGGCCTCCGCGTGGCCGCCCACCATGTCCCAGGCGCCGGGGAAGAGCTCGCGTGTCCGCGACCGGCGCTGCACGAAGACGCGCCCAGCGCCGTCGGTGACGACGGCGCCCACCACGAGCCGCCTGCCGTCGCGCGCGGCCGAGGCCGAGAACGCCTTCAGCGCTGCCTCGTCCGGCGCCTGGCCGACGCGCAGCCCGAGGCCGTCGGGCGCGCCGGAGAGCTTGACCTCGCCTACCATGGCCGAGAGGTTACGACACGAGGGGCCGCTGCCCTGCAGCGCGGCTAGGCCTGCTCGGCCAGCGCGGCGGCCGCTCGCGAGCGGCGGCGCCGGGCCGCGTACACGGCGCGGGCGGCCAACAGCAGGGCGAACACGCCGGTGAAGACGAGCGGCTCGGCCCGCAGCGTCTTCTGGCCCCAGACGAAGTGCAGCGAGACCAGCCCGGCCGCCAGGTAGACGAGCCTGTGGAGCGCGGCCCAGCGCTTGCCCAGGCGCCTGATCCAGCCGGTCGTCGAGGTGACCGCCAGCGCCAGCAGGATCAGCCAGGCCAGGAAGCCGATGGTCATGAACGGGCGCTCCAGCACGTCCTCGACGAGGTGCGAGAGGTCGAGCCCAAGGTCGAGGAAGGCGTAGACGCCCAGGTGCAGCGAGGCGTAGACGAACGCGGACAGGCCGAGCTGGCGCCGGTACCGCACCAGCCAGTGCCAACCGGTCAGGCGCCTGAGCGGCGTGACCGCCAGCGTCAGGACGAGGTGGAAGATGGCCCACCAGCCCGTCCTGTCGGTGAGGGTCTCGATGGGGTTGAAGCCCAGCCGGTTCGTGAAAGCTTGCACGAGCGTGACCACCGCCGGCGTCAGGGAGAGGCCCCACAGCGCCAGGTGGCTGATCCGCCGCCATCGCTTGGCCCTCTCCCGGTCGCCGGCCCGCGGCGCCGCGGGCATCAGAAGTTCGTGACCAGGTCCATGCCGGCGTAGAGGCCCTCGACGAGCTCCCCGTAGCCGTTGAACATGAGCGTGTCCCGGCGCCTGAACTCCCCTATGCGCCTCTCGGTCCTCTGGCTCCAGCGCGGGTGGTCGACGTTGGGGTTCACGTTGGCGTAGAAGCCGTACTCGTGCGGCGCCACCACGTTCCAGGTGTTGAGCGGTCGCTCCGCTGTGAACTCGATCTTCACGATCGACTTGATGCTCTTGAACCCGTACTTCCAGGGCACGACGAGGCGTATGGGCGCTCCGTTGGCGTTCTTCAGCGGCCTGTCGTAGATGCCAGTGGCCATGAAGGTGAGGGGGTTCATGGCCTCGTCGAGGCGCAGGCCCTCGACGTACGGGAACGGCAGCAGGTTGCGCCGCTGGCCGGGCATCTGCTCGGGCCTGAACACGGCCTCGAAGCGCACGTACCGCGCCTCGGGCTTGGGCGCCAGCAGGGTCACCAGGTCGCGCAGCATGAAGCCGTTCCACGGGATGACCATGGACCAGGCCTCCACGCACCTGAGCCTGTAGACGCGCCTCTCGACCTCGAACTGGGAGACGATCTCCTCGAGCGAGTAGGTCCCCGTGTTCTCGGCGAGGCCCTCGACGGTGATCGACCACGGGTCGGTGACGAAGTCGCCCGACAGGCGCGACGGGTCCGACTTGTCGTAGCCGAACTCGTAGAAGTTGTTGTAGGTGGTGATGGCCTCGTAGTCGGTGGGCGTCTCCGTGGTGCCGCCGAGGCCCAAGAGCTCGTCGCCCGCCTCCTGCCCCAGCACCGCGTTGGCGGCCGCGCCCACGGCCACCGCTGCGGCCGCCCGCATGAACGTGCGGCGGCTCAGGTAGAGCTCCTCCGGGGTCACCTCGGACTCGGGTACGGCGAGCAGGCGTTCGAGCGTCGACGACACGTCACGGCCCTCCTAGCGCGGCGGTGTGGAGAGTCTAGAGCCCCGCGGCGCCCGCCGTCGCGTGCCGGTTGACGTGGTGGCCTAGCCCCTCTCGGCAGCCCCGTCGCCGGCGCGCCTGACGTAGCCCGCCGTCACGCGGTCCATGACCACGGCCAGCAGCACTATCGCCAGGCCGGCCTCGAGGCCGAGGCCGACGTCGCCGCGCTGCAGGCCGCGCAGCACCACCTGGCCCAGGCCGCGCGCGCCGATCATCGAGGTCAGCACGACCATCGAGAGGGCGAGCATGATCGTCTGGTTCACGCCGGCGGCCAGCGTGGGCAGCGCCAGGGGCAGCCGGACGTACCTCAGCACCTGCAGCTCGTTGGCGCCGGACGTCTCGGCCGCCTCGACGAGCGACCTCTCCACCGAGCGCAGGCCGAGGTCGGTGAGCCGGATGACGGGCGGCACCGCGTAGACGAACGTGGCGAACAGCGCCGAGACGTTGCCGAGGCCGAAGAACATGACGACGGGCACCAGGTAGACGAAGCTCGGCAGCGTCTGCATGAGGTCGAGGAGCGGACGCAGGACGGCCTTGAACGCCGCGCTGCGGCTCATGAGCACGCCCAAGGGCACGCCGACGAGCACGCACATCACCGTGGCCAGCGCCATGAGCGCCAGCGTCGTGACCATCTCGGCCCACAGGCCGAACGTCCCCACGAGCACGAGCCCGGCGGCCACCAGCACGCCGGCCAGTGGGCGGCGCGTGGCGTTCCACACCAGGAGCGCCAGCGCCACGGTGACGAGCCACCACGGCACGGCCAGGAGGGCGCGCTCGAGCCCGCCCAGGAGGTACAGCAGGGCGCTGGAGACGCCGCCGAAGGCCCCCGAGTAGTCGTCAACGAGCCGGTCGACGAGGGCGTTGGCCCACTGCCTGAGCGGGACCCGCCACTCGCTGGGGAACGACGGCCCCAGGCTCGCCACGGCTCAGTCCGCGCCGAAAGCCGCCGCTACCCGAGCGGCCGTCTCTTCGTCCAGCCAGGCGCTCCACAGCTCCCGCTCGGTGGCGAGGAACCGCCTGGCCGCGTCGGCAGGCTCGGCGTCCTCGGCCCGCATGTGGGCCAGGGCGCGAGAGAGCATGGCGCTGTTCCCGTGGTAGCTCGACAGGAAGGCCCTCACCCCCTCCGGCGCCTCGTCCTTGAAGCGCGAGCCCAGCGCCACCACCGCCCGGGAGGCCGGGTAGGCGCAGGCGCGCTCTGCCCTCTCGGGCGTCTCGACGAGGGCCGTGAACTCGGCCCAACACTCAGGGTCGAACGGCGGCTCCTCGAGCATGTAGAGGTCGAGCTCGCCGAGGACCCAGGTCGGGCCCCAGTAGTAGCCCACCCATGGCTCGCCGCGCCTGTACGCTCCCTCCAGCGACGCGGCCAGCGCCACGCCGGTGCCGGAGCGGAAGTCGGTGAACCTGTCCAGCAGGCCGTAGGCGTGGAGCTTCACCGAGTTGACCAGCTCGCACTGCCAGCCGATCACGCAGTTGTAGAAGCGCCCCATGTTCGGCCGCTCGGGGTCGCGGAAGAGCTCCCAGTGCCCGGCCAGGTCGAAGACGCTGCGCAGGCCCGGCGCCGCCGGCGCGATGCCGCGCGCGGGGTCGCCCTCCACCAGGTAGCGGGGCACGAACCAGCCCTGCACGGCGTCGTCGAAGGCCACGCCCACCTCCTCGACCACGCCGGCCCGGACCGCCTCGGTCCACAGGTCCGGCGTGTTGTCGGTCCAGACCTCCATGATCACGTCAACGTCGCCGCGCACCGCGCCCTGGTAGATGGGCACGACGGTGCCCGGCACGGCGTCGGTGGCGCAGCCGAAGCCCTCCTCGAGGACGAGCCGGGCGATCCAGTTCGCCACCTGGGCGCTCTCCCAGTCCAGGTCGCCGAACACGATCGGCCGCATGAGGCCGCCGCAGTCCGGCTCCCCAGCCAGCGCAGGCGAGCCGAGCGCGAGGAGCGCGGTGACGAGGAGCGATGACGCGAACCGACCGAGGCTGGGCATGTACCTCCCTAGGCGCCCTCCCCGCCAGCCTCCGGCTCGAGCCGACGGTGGACGGTCGGCAGAGTAACCCTGAAGACGGTGCTCCCGGGCTCCGACCACACCGTGATGCGTCCACCGTGCCGTTGCTCGACGGTCTTGCGCGCGAGTGGCAGGCCGAGGCCCGTGCCCTCGCCGACGCCCTTGGTCGTGAAGTAGGGCTGGAACAGGCGCGGCATGACGTCGGGCGGGATGCCGGGGCCGGTGTCGGCCACCTCCACGGTCACCTGCCCCTCGCCGGCGCGCGTGCGCAGGGTGAGGGTCCCCTCCCCCTTCATGGCGTCGAGCGCGTTGTCGATGAGGTTCGTCCACACCTGGTTCAGCTCGCCGGGGTACGCCTCGATGCGCGGCAGGTCGGGGTCGTAGTCCCGCACCAGGGTGATGCCGCCCAGCTTGCGCTTGACCATCACCAGGGCGCTCTCGAGGCCCTCGTGCACGTCGACCACGTCGAACTGGGCCCTGTCCATGTGGCTGGAGACCTTCACGGCCCGCACCTGCTCGACGATGGCGTTGGCCGCCAAGCCGATCTCGGAGAGCAGGCCGCGCGCCGCGGCGTCGGCGGCCAGCCAGCGCGCCACCGCCAGCCTGTTCTGCGGCTCGAAGCCGCCGAGCACCTCTTCCAGCGCTGGCAAGGTCCAGCCCGCCTGCAGCAGCGCGGGCGCGGCCTCCCACGGCTCCTCCAGGCCCAGGTCCTCGAGGCGGTCGGCCAGCTCGTCCTCCTCCGCGGGGTCGGGGAGGCGGCCGGGTCCCGCCGGCACGCTGGCCGCCCGCTCGCGCGCCAGCGCGCCGAGCCGCAGCACGGCCTGGCGCTCGGCCGGCTCGAGGTCCCGGGCGAAGAGCTCCACCGCCGCCGCGTCGCGCGCCTCGTAGGCGGCCGCCAGGGCCGAGGTCGTGCGCACCAGCGCCGACGCCGGGTTGTTGAGCTCGTGCGCCAGGCCGGCGGCCATGGTCCCCAAGGCCATGAGCCGCTCCTCGCGGGCGCGGTTGGCTTGGTCCTCCTCGATGCGCGAGGCCATGCAGCTCATCACCGCCGCGGCCGCCTCGGGCGAGCGCCCCAGGAGGTCCCTGAACGCCCGCTGGCCCAGGCGCAGCAGCACCGAGTCCTGGCTGGCCCGCACGGTGGCGGTGCGCGGCCGGCCGTTCACCAGGGCCATCTCGCCGACCACCTCGCCGGGGCCGCGGACGGCGATGACGTCGTCGACCTCGCGCACGCGCCGGGAGATCACCAGCTCGCCCGACAGCACCACGTAGAGGTGGTCGCCGTGGTCGCCCTCGCGGAACAGCACCTGCCCGGCGGGCGCGCGCACCTCCTCGGCCCGGCTGAGCAGGTCGGCGAGGTGGGCCTCGTCGAGGGCGCTGAAGAGCTGCACCCGCCTCAGGTAGTGGAGGCGCGTGGCCGCGTCCCCGCCCCCTTGGGGGCCGGGACCGGCGCGCGTCGTCACTTCACGCCCCCGCGAGGTAGCGGTGCACGGCCTGCACGGCCATGGCCCCCTCGCCTACGGCCGAGGCGATGCGCTTCACCGACCTGGACCGCACGTCGCCGGCCACGAACACGCCCGGCACGCTCGTCTCCAGCCAGCCGCGGTCGCGCTTGCCCTCCACGGGCGGCAGGTCCTCGCCGCTGAGCACGAAGCCCTGCTGGTCGCGGGCCACCTCGGGCGGCAGCCAGTCGGTGTGCGGGTTGGCGCCGATGAACACGAAGACCGCAGCGGCCTCCTCGTCGTAGTCGCGCTCGTTCTCCAGGTCGCGCAGGGTCACCCGCTCCAGGCGGCCCTCGCCGTGGAGCTGGGCCACCGCGGTGCGGCACCGCACCTTCACCCGCTCGTTGGCCTCCAGCTGGGCGATGAGGTAGCTCGACATCGTGGCGGCCAGGCCGCTGCCGCGCACCAGCAGGCCCACCTCGGAGGCGAACCTCGAGAGGTACATCGCCGCTTGGCCGGCCGAGTTCCCCGCGCCGACGACGAACACCTTGCGGCCCATCACCGCCATCGCCTCGGTTGCGGCGGCCCCGTAGTAGACGCCAGCGCCGGCCAGCTCGTCGGCGCCGGGGGCGTCCAGGCGCCTGTACGCGACGCCGGTGGCGATGAGGACGGCCCTGGCGGCCACCTCGCTGCCGTCCGAGAGCGTCAGCACGCGGTACGGGTCCTCGCGCCTGAGGGCCGTGACGCGCACCGGGTTGAGGATCTCGGCGCCGAAGCGCCTGGCCTGCGTGACGGCGCGCCTGGAGAGGTCGCTGCCCGAGAGCCCTGAGGGGAAGCCCAGGTAGTTCTCGATAGCCGAGGAGAGCCCAGCCTGGCCGCCGGGCGCCTCGGCCTCGATGATCAGCGTGGCGAGGCCCTCCGACGCCCCGTAGACGGCCGCCGCCAGCCCGGCAGGGCCGGCGCCGACGATCACCAGGTCGTAGCTCTTCAGCTCCGGGCGCTGCTTGAGGCCCACGCGCGCGGCGAGCGCGGAGACGTCGGGCGCCAGCAGGGCCTGGCCGTCCTCCAGCACCACCACGGGCAGGTCGGAGGGACCGGCGTCGGCGGCCTTGAGGAGCGGCTCGGCCTCGGGCGACATCTCGACGTCGAGCCAGCGGTACGGCACCAGGTTGCGCGTCAGGAAGTCCTTGAGCGCGTGCGTCGACGGGTCGTAGGCGTGGCCCACGAGCGTGACGCCCGAGAAAGACGGCTGCCACCGCGCCCGCCAGTCGTCCAGGAGGTCGTCGAGCACCGGGTAGAGGCGCTCCTCTGGCGGGTCCCACGGCTTCATGAGGTAGTAGTGGAGCTTCGTCTCGTTGATGGCCCTTATCGACGCCTCGGTGTCGGCGTAGGCGGTGAGGAGCACGCGCCGCGCCTCAGGGAACATCTCGCGCGCCTGAGCCAGGAACTCCAGGCCGCTCATGCGCGGCATGCGCTGGTCGACGAGGAACAGAGCCACGTCGTCGCCGCGCAGCTTGGCCTCCTGCACGAGCTCGAGGCCGCGCTGGCCGGAGTCGGCGCGCACGACCCTGTAGGCCTCCCCGTACTGGCGGCGCAGGTCGCGCGCCACGGCGGCGAGCACCGCCGGGTCGTCGTCGACCGCCACGATCAGAGGCTTCGGGGTCTCACCCGCGGCGCTCACAGCGCCACCGCGACCCTTCCCGGTTCACCCAGGGCCGTCAGGTCGAAGGGGCCGGCGGGCAGCTGGGCCTGCAGCTCGTCGGCCTCGGCCTCCGCCGACCCGGCCTCGGCGTCACGTCCCAGCGCCCTCTTCACCCGCGCCAGGGCGCGCAGGGTCCTGAGCACGTACGGCTTCATGCCGCGGTCGCGGAACCAGGCCAGCGCGCCCTCGAGGTGGGGCAACACCTCCTCGTACCGCTGCAGGTCGAAGAGGGCGTCGGCCAGGTGCAGCGCGGCCGTCCAGCGGCCGTAGGCGTCGCGCATCGACTCGGCGCGCTCCACCTGCCTGTGCAGGTCGGACACGGCCGAGACCTCGCCCACCTGGAAGCGGCACGCCGCCTTGGACGCCTCGACGCTGTACAGGAACGGCTCCCACGCCGTGCCAGCGGCCACGACGAGCGACCTGTCGAAGTCCGCGAGCGCCTGCACGTGCTGCCTCTTCGTCATCTGCGCCACGCCGGAGAGCCATAGCCCGTTCGCTGCGCACTCACGGCCGTCGATGCCGAGCGCCGTGTCGCGCCCGAAGACTATCCACCTCATGCCTGCCTCCAGCTCGCCCATGTCCAGCAGGGCGCTTCCCACGAGCATGGCCACGTCGGCCACCTTGATCGTCGAGGCCGAGGCGTAAGCCGCCTCCACGGCACGTGGCATCAGGGCCAGGGACTCGTCGAACCGGCCGAGTCGCGCCAGCGCCACGATCCGCGAGGCGAGGGCGTGCGACAAGACGGCCTTGTCGTTGACCGACTCGGCGAGCGCGGCGACCTCTCCCAGCCTCTCGGCGGCGGTGACGGGGTCGTCCCCCACGAGTATGTCCGTCGAGGCCCAGAAGGGGAGCAGGAAGAGGTGGTCGTCGCCCAGCCGCTCGGCCAACCCCTGCGCCTCGCTCAGCACCTCGAAGCCCTGCGTCGGGTGGCCCGAGAGTATGTACACGTTCGCGTGCAGCACGAGGGCCCTGACGAGCAGCCTCTCGTCGCCTAGCCCCCTGGCGAACTCGACGGCCCTCCTGGAGCGCTCCGCCATGCCCCAGCGCTGGCCGGGGTCCTCGTGCCGGCGGAGCTGCAGCTCGGTGTCGGTGAGCGCCACCAGGGCCGTGGCCATGGCGCGGCGCCACCCGCCGTCGCGGCGGTCCTCGGGCACCCGCTCCAGGCCGGCCACGGCGCGTTGGCTCAGGTCGGCGGCCTGGTCCAGCGCGTTCACGCGGCGGGCGCGCTCGGCGGCACGACACGCGTGCTCCGCGAACGCCAGCCACTCCTCCGCGCGCTCGTAGTGGCTGGCCAAGGCCGCCGCCACCTCGTCGAGCCGGCCGTCGTAGAGCCGCTCGAGCACCTGGGCGACGAGCCTGTGGAGCTCGATGCGCCGCCTGGTGAGCAGCCTGTCGTAGGCCGCCTCCTGGGTGAGCACGTGCTTGAAGGCGTACTCCTCGTCGGGCTGGAGCTCGCGCACCAGCTCCTCGTACGTGAGGGTCACGAGGTGCGGCGCGACGTCGCCGACGCGCCAGGGGATCGAGTCCTCCATGAGGACCGTGCCGAGCACCCGCCTCTCGAAGCTCCGGCCGATGACGGCGGCGGTCTGCGCCACGCGCCGCGTCTGCTCGGGCAGGCGGTCGATGCGGGCGCTGAGGACGCCCGAGAGGGTCTCGGGGATCTCCACGCCGCTGAGGTCGCCGGTGACCACCCACCGGTCGCCCTGCTTGACCAGGTGCCCCGAGTCTATGAGCGACCTGAGCACCTCCTCCAGGTAGAAGGGGTTGCCGTCGGAGCGCTCCAGGACCCGCTCGAGCGGGGCCGGCAGGTCGCCGCCGCCCAGGAGCTGCACCAGCAGGTCGCGCGAGTGCTGGCCGTCCAGGGGCGACAGGTCGATCCTCAGGTGCCTGTCCCCCAGCCTCTCGGCCACGGCGTCGGCCAGCCCGTGGCTCGGCGCGCTCTTGTCGGGCCGCGTGAGCGCCACGATCAGCAGCGGCAGCTCGAGCGTCAGCGGCGCCAGCTCGCCGAGCATGGCCACCGTGGCCTGGTCGGACCAGTGCAGGTCCTCGAAGACGAGCACGGTGGGGCGCGAAGCCAGCCGCCGCAGCAGGGCGGCCACCGCCTCGGTGATGCGGCGCCCCAGGACGCCGCCGTCCAGCGAGGCCGTCTCGGCGGTGGCGCGCTCGTCCTCCACCGCCATGAGGAGCTGCAAGTAGGGCTCGTGCTGCCGACCGTCCCAGTCGGGGGCGGCGGCCACGACGGCCAGGCGCTCGCGCACCACCGCCGGCGGGTCCGCCTGCGTGGCGCCCAGGGCGGCCAGCAGCGCGCCTCGCAGCGGGAAGTAGGGCACGGCCTGCGCGTAGGAGAGGGCGCGGCCCTCGAACCAGTTGTGCTCGCTGCCGCGGCCCAGGTCGCGGCCCGCGCGGGCACGCGTCTCGGCCACCAGTCGCGACTTCCCGAGACCGGCCTCGCCCACCACGGTCACGAAGCCGCCCTCGCCTCCACCCAGCCGGGCGACGCGGTCCCGCAGCTCGCGGAGCTCGCGCTCGCGGCCCACTATGGGCGCGACGAGCCCCTCGATCCCGCGGCGCCTGGCGCCCCCAGGGATGGCGTCGACCACCTCGTAGACCTTCACGGGGTCGGCCAGGCCCTTCACCTGCCGCGCCCCCAGGGGCACGGTCTCGAAAGCGTGCCGCACGAGGTCGTACGTGTCTTGCGCTACGAGCACGGTGCCCGGCTCGGCCATGGCCTGGAGCCTGGCCGCCAGGTTGGCCGTCTCGCCCATGGCGGTGAACTCGGCCCTGACGTCGTCGCCCACGGTGGTGAGTACCGACTGGCCCGTGCTCACGCCCACGCGCACGGCGAACGGCCGGGCGTGGCCGGCCCTCCCGCCCGCGCGACCCAAGACCTTCTCGCCGTACTCCGTCGCGGCGTCACGGAGGCGCAGCGCGGCCAGCACGGCGCGCTCGGGGTCGTCTTCGTGCGCCACAGGGACGCCGAAGAACGCGAGGATCCCGTCGCCCATGAGCCTGCCGACGGTGCCCCCGTAGTACGCCACGGCCTCGTTCATCACCGAGAACGCGCCGTTCATGACCTCGGCCCAGCCCTCGGCGCCGAGCAGTTGCGTCAGCTCGGTGGACCCGGCGACGTCGGCGAACAGGACGCTGACGAGCTTCCGCTCGCCCTCCACGACGTGAACGTCCTGGAGTCGCGTCCCGCAGTTCGAGCAGAAGCGCGAGCCCACGGCGTTCGCGTGTCCGCAGACAGGACAGCTCATGGCCTCCCTCCCGACCAGCCACCCATCGGTCCCAAGGCGCGTCCAGGCTGGCCGCGCCGCCCCCCGAAGGGACCCCTTGCCCCGCAGCGTTGGTCGAGCACCTGAGATTAGGTCCGGCGCCCGGCCATCAATGGGCCGCAGCTTACAATTCAGGCCCCCCGGTGCGCGCGTATCGCGCGACCCGCTCCTCCGGGTTCGCACCGGCGGCGCCGGGGCTTTCTCAGGCCGGGCCGCGTCACGCCATCCCAGCGCGCCGGCCCAGCGAGGGCTCTCCTACGTTGCACACGCCCTCCTCACTCTCGCCATGTGACCCCGGACTACTCTTCACGGACGCAGATGGCGCGGGCCGGGACTCGGCCCGACGGCGAGGGCGGCTTGCCTCCCCGCCGCCGCCACGGGGGCGCCTCAGCGCCCCGGGAGGTCGAAGATGCGTAGTCTCACGACGATAGGTGTGGTGCTGGTGGTCTTGGGGATCCTGGGCTTCCTCATCCCGCGGATCACGTTCACCGAGGAGCGGACCGTCCTCGACGTAGGCCCCATCGAGGTGCAAGCGGAGCAGGAACGCTCCATCCCCATCCCCGACGTGGCGGCCGGCGTGGCCGTGGTCGCGGGCCTGGCCATGGTGGTCGCGGGCTCCTCCAGGAAGGCCTGACCTAACGCAGGTTCCAGGCGGGCATGTCGCCGCGCACGAGCTCGCGCGACGTCCCGTCCACCCCGACGACCGTGAGCATGGGGCCTCGGCCCCTGCCCACGACGGGGAGCACGAGGGCTGTCGAGTCGGGAGACCAGAGGCTGTGGGAGCGCGAGTACTGGTCGAAGAACGGCAGGTACTGCGAGAGGAACGCTCGCGACAGCTGGAAAGGTCCGGCGTCGACCACACGCCCGCTCTCCACCTCCACGAACCTCAGGGCGAGGACGGGAAGGCGCGCCTGCACGCGCAGCAGAGCCGCGCCTGCGTGCACCCGGCGGCCGCCCTCCTCGTCGTCCGCCAGGCTCAGCGTGGCTAGCCAGCGGCCGTCGGGTGACCAGAAGGAGGCGACGACCTCGTCGCTGCTGAGCACATGCGCGTCGCCGCCGGGTACCTCCAGTAGGACCACCGGCCCTTGGAAGCCGCGCGTGTCCGCGACCCCCTGCACGCTCAGGTGCTCGTGGCCCGGCCTCCAGGCGAAGGCCACGAGGCCGTCGTGCACCACCTCGACGAGCGGCGCCCCCGCCTCACTTAGCTCCGGGTTGTCCACCACGACGACCCTGCCCTCGGCCAGGTCGCGCCTGGCGTAGGCCACGTAGCGCCCCGAGCCGGAGATCGCCGGGGCCTGGAACGCCCCCGGCGAGGGCAGCGGGCGCGCCACCTCGAACGCGTCTATCGGGCTGAGCCCTACCAGCGCCGAGCCGCCCAGCACGTCCCTATGCACCAACACGGACCGCCCTGTGGGCGACCAGGCCCAGTAGAAGGGCTGTCCATGTTCCAGCGTCGTCCGCGCGGCGGGGTCGCCTCCGAGGGCCTTCGCCAAGTCCACGATGTCCAGCGCCAGGTCCTGGGCGGGCGTGCCAGCGAGGACCGCCAAGTGACCGTCGTCAGGCGACCAGCTCAGGTAGACGGGCTCGCGGTCGGACGCGGACACCACCGCGGCCAGCTCCCCACGGGCGACGTCCACTACCTCGACCCAGGTGGACCCGGGCCCGGCCACGACGGCCGCGACCCTTGTACCGTCGTGCGACCACGCGGGGAAGAAGGCCCGGCTGCCGCCCGACCCGAACACCGTCACCTCGAGCGTGTCGGGGTCGACGACCGCGAGGCTGCCCGCCGCGTCGACGAAGGCCACGAGACCCGCGGTGTCGCGCGTGGCGAGGGTAGGCGCCAGCGACTCGGGGCCACCGGCCCCCGGCTCCACGACGGGAGTGACACCGGCGCCGGCGCCGGCGGCCAGCGCCACGTTGGCCAAGACGGCCGCCAGCACGGCCGAGGCCAGCGATAGCCCGCGCGCCTGGGGCTCGTCACGCATGGCTAGAGAGTAGAACCTGGACCGAGCGGCCTGGGGAGCGCGACGGACGCAGCAGCTCTGACCGGGTGATCGCGCCCGCGCCCGCTACGACGGGCCGCCCGCGGCGAGGACGCTCACCAGCGACGGAGCCACAAAGCGAAGGGCCCCGCACGCGGCGGGGCCCCTTGAACGTGGAGCGGGAGACGAGATTCGAACTCGCGACATCTACCTTGGCAAGGTAGTGCTCTACCAGCTGAGCTACTCCCGCAAACGACAGGCGCGACCGGGCCTGAAGCCCAGGCCGCGCCTGATCAAGATAAACCTCCTCGCACTGACCTACTCTCGCAGGGGGTCGCCCCCCAACTACCATCGGCGCTGGCGTGCTTAACTTCCGAGTTCGGAATGGGATCGGGTGGGTCCACGCCGCTACGAGCACGAAGAGGAAAAGATTATTTGACAGGGAAGAATAGAAGGCAGTTAGCAACAGTGTCTGCTCGGGTTATGAGTCCGAGAAGTGGTCAAGTCCTCGACCGATTAGTACTGGTCAGCTAAACACGTTGCCGCGCTTACACTCCCAGCCTATCAACCCGGTGGTCTTCCGGGGGTCTTACTCCCACAAGGGGATGGGAAAGCTCATCTTGGAGTCGGCTTCGCGCTTAGATGCTTTCAGCGCTTATCCGTTCCGCACGTAGCTACTTGACATGTGCCGTTGGTCGACAGCCAAGAAACTAGAGGTGCGTCCACTCCGGTCCTCTCGTACTAGGAGCAGCTCTCCTCAACTTTCCTACGCCCACAGCGGATAGAGACCGAACTGTCTCACGACGTTCTGAACCCAGCTCGCGTGCCATTTTAACCGGCGAACAGCCGGACCCTTGGGACCTTCTTCAGCCCCAGGATATGACGAGCCGACATCGAGGTGCCAAACACCGCCGCCGCTGTGAACGCTCGGGCGGTATCAGCCTGTTATCCCCGGGGTAACTTTTATCCGTTGATCGATGGCCCTTCCACAAGGTACCACCGGTTCACTAGAGCCGACTTTCGTCCCTGCTCGACATGTACGTCTCGCAGTCAAGCTCCCTTGTACTCTTGCGCTCTACGCACGATTTCCGACCGTGCTGAGGGAACCTTTGCGCGCCTCCGTTACACTTTGGGAGGCGACCGCCCCAGTCAAACTACCCACCTAACGCTGTCCCCCACCCGGATAACGGGTGCAGGTTAGACGGCCGAACCGATCAGGGTGGTATTTCACCGATGACTCCACCGAGCCTAGCGGCCCGGCTTCACAGTCTCCCACCTATGCTACACAGATCAGTCCAAACGTCAGCATCAAGCTGTAGTAAAGCTCCACGGGGTCTTTTCGTCCTGCTGCGGGTAGGCCGCATCTATACGGCCAGTTCAATTTCACCGAGTCCCTGGTTGAGACAGCGCTCCAGTCGTTACACCATTCGTGCAGGTCAGAACTTACCTGACAAGGAATTTCGCTACCTTAGGACCGTTATAGTTACGGCCGCCGTTCACTGGGGCTTCAGTTCGGCGCTTGCACGCCTCCCGTTGACCTTCCAGCACCGGGCAGGTGTCACACCCTATACATCCCCTATTCGGGTTAGCAGAGTGCTGTGATTGTGGTAAACAGTCGCTAGAGCCGGTTTACTGTGCCCGCCTCGGGCAGGTCGGATGACCAACCCTACACGCGGGACCCCTTCTCCCGAAGTTACGGGGCCAATTTGCAGAGTTCCTTAACCAGGGTTCTCTCGCGCGCCTTAGTGCTCTTACACTCGCCCACCTGTGTCGGTTTTGGTACGGGCGCCGTCGCTTCAACGTTTAGAGGTTTTTCTTGGCACCGTGGATTCAACCAGTTATCAGCCCCGTAGGGCCTTCCCGACGTACGTCACCTACGCGGAGGGCGGATTTTCCTATCCCTCCAGGCTTCGCACGCCGCCGGGCATAGCCATAGCTCCGGATGGCCTATCCTAATGCGTCACCCCATCACTCCACGACGGCGGGGCAGGAATATTGACCTGCTGTCCATCGACTACGCCTTTCGGCCTCGCCTTAGGTCCCGCCTAACCCTGAGAGGACGACCCTTGCTCAGGAAACCTTGGGCTTTCGGCGGAAGGGATTCTCACCCTTCTTATCGTTACTCATTCCTGCATTCGCACTTCCGATACCTCCACGGCTCCTTACGGTACCGCTTCGGCGGCATACGGAACGCTCCCCTACCCAACGCAGCATAGCTGCGATGGCGCAGTTTCGGTGTGTAGCTTAGCCCCGATCATCTTCGGCGCAGAGACACTCGACTAGTGAGCTGTTACGCACTCTTTAAAGGGATGGCTGCTTCTAAGCCAACCTCCTAGCTGTCTTAGCGTCTCCACATCCTTAACCACTTAGCTACAACTTGGGGACCTTAACTGGCGCTCTGGGTTGTTTCCCTCTCGTCTACGAAAGTTAGCTCTCGCAGACTGACTCCCGGGGTATGGACCAGTGACCTTCAGAGTTTGACAGGGTTTGGTAAGCTGGTAAGCCCCCTAGCCCAATCAGTGCTTTACAGCCACTGGTAAACCCCCGAGGCTAGCCCTAAAGCTATTTCGGGGAGAACCAGCTATCTCCGGATTCGGTTAGCTTTTCACTCCTAACCACAGCTCATCCCAAGAGTTTTCAACCTCAACGGGTTCGGTCCTCCACTTCCTTTTACGGAAGCTTCAACCTGGCCATGGCTAGCTCATCCGGTTTCGGGTCTACTGACAGCGCCTGAACGCCCTATTCAGACTCGCTTTCGCTGCGCCTCCGCCTAACGGCTTAAACTCGGCACTGCCAGTAAGTCGCAGGATCATGCTTCAAGAGGCACGCCACTACCCGTTCCGCCCGAAGGCGGCATAGGGCTGTGACTGCTTGTAAGCACACGGTTTCAGGTACTATTTCACTCCCCTCACGGGGTGCTTTTCACCTTTCCCTCACGGTACTGGTTCACTATCGGTCAGCCGGAATATTTAGCCTTACGGGGTGGTCCCCGTAGATTCACGCGAGGTTCCACGTGACTCGCGCTACTCAGGTGCCGGCTAGGCTTCCGCGTCTTTCGTCTACTGGGCTGTCACCGTCTTTGGCGCGCCTTTCCAGTGCGCTTCGACTAGACGCTCGAGTCCACGTTGCCGGTCCTACAACCCCGGTCCCCGTAGGGACCGGTTTAGGCTATTCCCTTTTCGCTCGCCGCTACTGGGGGAATCGAGTTTTCTTTCTTTTCCTCTAGGTACTTAGATGTTTCAGTTCCCTAGGTTCCCTCCACACAGCCTATGTATTCAGCTGTGGGTAGTGGGGGTTCGCCCCACTGGGTTTCCCCATTCGGAAATCCCCGGATCAAAGCTTGCTTCCAGCTCCCCGAGGCTTATCGCAGGTAGCCACGTCCTTCATCGGTTCGGCTGCCAAGGCATCCACCGTGTGCCCTTAGTAACTTGACCTACTTCTTTCATTGCATGGGTTGAATGTAGAGCAGATGCGCGATGTTGGTCTCGGCTCACGGCCACGAGGGCCGCGCGCTCTTCGACTCGGTTGGGTAATGCTTTACCCCATCGCGTACTCGACCTTGCCGTCCCAGACGGGACGAACTGACGATCGAGCACTGATGCTCTTGCCTTCTATTCGCCTGTCAAAGATCTCGCCGCCTTTCGAGCGGCAAAGGAAAGAGTACACCCAGGGCCCGAGGCGTGTCAAGCCCCGGTGACAGGAGGTGTTGGTTCCCCGGTCCCCGCCTCGGCCTTCGCCGCGGACGCTCCGTCGGCATCGGCCTCAACTTGGACCTCCCTGGCCACCAGTCGGCGCGGCAGGAAGGCGGTGGGGGTGGGTGCATCATGGCGGTCCGAGATGAGATAGACGTGGTCGCCCGCCTGGAAGACGGTGCTCCCGCGCGGGGTCACGAGCTGCCCGTCGCGCAGCACCGCGGCGATGACGACGTCGCCTGGCAGGGCCAGGTCGGCGATGCGCGCCCCGACGGCCCGGCTGTCCTCCCCTATGAAGACGTCCGTGACCGTGGCGCCTATGGGAGCGTCGCCCCCGAGCTCGAGGCGCAGGGGGCTGCGCGGCGGCTCCTCGACGGCCAGGCCGAGGCGCTGCGCCAGCGGCCCCACGGTGAAGCCCTGTATGACGGTGCCCACGATGACGACGACGAAGACGACGTTGAAGATGTACTCGGCGCCGGGGACGCCGAACCTCAGCGGGATTATCGCGAGGATGATGGGCACCGCGCCCTTCAGGCCGGCCCACGAGAGCAGCGTGCGCTCGGCGACGGTGAAGCTGTAGCGCCCCAGCGACATCCCCCGCAGCAGTCCCAGCGTGCCGAAGACGGCGATCGGCCGCGCCACCAGCAGCACCACCGCCGTGACCGCCAGCGAGACGCCGAGGGCCGGCAGCAGCCTCTCGGGGAACACGAGCAGGCCCAGCACCATGAACATGAGGATCTGGCCGCCCCAGGCGATGGCCTCGCTGAAGGTGGCCACCGAGTGCCTGTGGGCCAGCCTGGCGTTGCCCACGACGAGGCCAGCGCAGTAGGCGGCCAGGAAGCCGTTGCCGCCCACCAGGTTGGTCACCGCGTAGATGAGCAGGCCGCCCGAGAGCGCGAGTATGGGGTAGAGGCCGTACGCCTCGAGGCGCAAGTGGTTGATGAGCCACACGAGAAGCCGCGCCAGCACGACGCCGGCCACGGCGCCGAACGCCAGCTGGGTCACCACCCGCACCACCAGGCCGGGCACGTCGAACTCCCCGTTGGCGATCGCCTCCACGATGGCCAGCGTCATGAGCAGCGCGATGGGGTCGTTGGTGCCGGACTCGGTCTCCACGATCCCCCGCAGGCGCGAGGGCAGGCCGCGTCCCTTGAGCGACGAGAAGATCGCGGCGGCGTCGGTGGACGAGATGACGGCGCCGAGTAGGAGGCTGTGCCACCAGTCGAGGGGCGTCAGCCACCAGGCCGCCAGGCCCACCACGAACATCGTGATGAGCGTGCCGACCGTGGCCAGCATCCCCGAGGGGACGATGGCGACCTGGAAGAGCCGCATCTTCGTCTCGATGCCGCCCGAGAAGAGGATCACGGCCAGGGCTATGAGGCCTATGTCGTAGGCCAGGGCGTAGTCGGAGAAGTCGATGCCGAGCGGCCCGCTGCTGCCGGCGAAGACGCCGAGGCCGACGAAGAGGACCAGCGCCGGCACGCCGAAACGGGCGGAGAAGCGCGTGCTGGCGATCGCCGCGATCGCGAGCAGGCAGAAGACGGCGATGCCTACGTCCACAACGCGATTCTAGCAGCGCCCCGTGAACCGCCGGACGCTCGCTCTGGGGCCCGCAACCGTTACGCTTGAGGCATGGATACAGGCGGCAGGACGGTCGCCCTCATCGCCCACGACCGCATGAAGCTCGACCTCGCCATGTTCGCCCGCGACCATGCCGAGGTCCTGGCGCGCTACAAGCTCGTGGCCACCGGCACCACGGGCAAGATCCTCAACGAGAAGACGCCGCTGCAGGTCGAGCGGCTGCTGTCGGGGCCCGACGGAGGCGACCTCCAGGTGGGCGCGCGGGTGGCGCAAGGCGAGGTGGAAGCCGTCATCTTCTTCCGCGACCCTCTCACCGCGCAGCCGCACGAGCCTGACGTCTCGGCGCTCCTCAGGATCTGCGACGTCCATCACGTGCCGCTGGCGACCAACCTCGGGACCGCCAAGGCGGTGGTAGCGCTGCTCGAGGAGCGCCTGTCAGAGGAGGCCGACGAGTGAGCAAGCAGATGATCGAGGCGTTCCTCCGCGAGATGAAGGGGCGCTACCAGGAGCACATCGACGCCGTGGCCCTCCCCGAGGGCACCAACGAGTACGTCGAGGAGCTCGCGCGCGAGGGCGACACCGAGACCCTGCTGTTCATGCTCAAGCTGGGTTACCTGATGGGCCTGCAGACGGGATTCGCGGCCGCGCAGAGCGGCGCCGACGGCCCGCACCCTCGCGGCACGCCAGGGCCCTTGCAGGCCTGAGGGAGAAGCCCTTGCTGCCCTGAGGTAGGAGGCGGGCCGGCCTAGTCCTGGTCCGGCGCCGGCTCCGCGACATCCCCCGCCGGGGCGGGGGCGTTCACGTCGTGTAGCAGCGCCACCTCGAACTCCAGCTCGGCGTTCAGGCTGGCGCCCACGGAGCAGTACTTGTTGGTGGCCAGGTCGACGAGGCGCTCCGCCTGCTCCATGGTGAGCCCGGGCGCGTCTATGACGTGGCGCGCCTTGATGCGCGTGAAGGGCGAAGGCACGCCGTCCACGCGCTCGCCCTCCAGCTCCACCGTGTAGCTCCGCACCTGCAGACGCCGCTTGGACAGCATCGAGCTCACGTCCATGGCGGCGCACGCCCCGACGGCGTTGAGGACGAGCTGCATGGGGCTCATGCCCGTACGCGCGACCTTCTCGTTGTCGATCATCACGCGCTGACCCTCGGGAGTCTCGCCCATGAAGCGCAGGCCGCCGAGGCAGTGCAGGGTAGCGGAGAGCGTCTTCGGCATGCCGCCAGCCTACCCCGGGCCCCCGCCGTAGACTCGCCTGGGAGCGTCGATTGGAACGTGCAGCAGGACCCGTCCCACACGCCAGCGCGGACAAGCGCGCCTGGCGGTCGTGGGCCCGCGCGGCGCGGGTCGCCGCACGGGAGGCGGGCGGCGCTGCCGCGGACGCTGCCGTGGCGCGCCACGTCCTGGCCTGGGAGCCGTTCCGAGCGGCGCAGGCCGTGGGCGTCTACCTGGCCTTCGGCTCCGAGGTGGACCTCTCCAAGGTGGTGGCCGCGGCCCTGGCGGCGGGCAAGCTCGTGGCCGCGCCGCGGGTCGGAGCCGGCGGCCGCATGACGATGCGCCAGCTCCGGCAGGGCGAGGAGCCTCAGCCCCACCGCTTCGGCCAGCTGGAGCCGCCGGCGGGGTCGCCGGTGGTGGAGCCCGAGACCCTCGACGTGGTGCTGGTCCCCGGCCTGGCGTTCGACGCGCGCGGCCGCCGTCTGGGCTACGGGCAGGGCTACTACGACAGGCTGCTGCCGCGGCTGCGCGCCGGCGCCGCGACGGTGGGCGTGACCTACGCCGCCCTCGTCGTGCCTGAGCTGCCAGCCGAGGACCACGACGTCCCCGTCACGCACCTGGTGACGGAGCGCGGGTTGTGGGCCGTGCCGGTGCCTGGCTGACCACGGGCAGGCGCCGTCGACGGGTCCTGGGTCGCCGACTCCTCTGGGAACCCTTAAGGCCGCTCGCGCCTTCACCATCGCTGTCCTCGACGCAGAATGCTTATATTTGGCCCCAGGTGACCAGCTAAGTAGCCAGCCGGTGCCTATACCGGAGGCCCGCCAGGGCCGGGAAAGGGTGGACCCATGAAGCTCGTGTTGAGGCTCGCTGCTGCGCTGACCTTGGTCGGCGGTATGGCTTGGGGGCAGCAGCCCGTCGAGATCGTCTACTGGCAGTACGTGTTCGACACGCGTGTCCAGGCCATGGACATGCTGATCGAGCAGTTCAACGCCCAGAACCCTGACGTCGTCGTCCGCCAGGAGACGTTCCCCTTCGACTCTTACCAGCAGAGCGTGGCCGCCGCCATCAGCGCCGGCCAGGGCCCCGACGTCGTCCAGCTCTTCTACGGCTACGTGGCCGCCTGGCAGCGCGCCGGCTACGTCGAACCCCTCCCGCAGGAGTACCTCCCGAACGAGTGGATCGAGGAGTACTTCGTGCCCATGGTGGGCTCCGTGAAGATCGGCGACAGCTACTACGGCCTGCCCACGGCCGTCCGCTCGCTGGCGCTCTTCTACAACAAGGACCTGTTCCGGGAGGTCGGCCTCGACCCCGACCAGCCGCCCACCACGTGGGACGAGTTCGTCGAGGTGGCCAAGGCCCTCACCATCAAGCGCGGCCCGCTGTACCAGCGCGTCGGCTACGGCTTCGGCGGCCAGGACCACCACCTCATCCGCACGGTGCTGATGAACCAGCTCGGCACCTCGCCGTACAGCGCCGACAACACCCAGGTGCTCTACGGCAACGAGATCGGTGAGCAGGCCCTGCGCATCTGGACCGACTGGCAGCTCGTGGACGAGATCGGCATCATCGAGTTCATCCCCGGCACCAGCGGCTACCGCGAGGGCTTCATCAACCAGCAGAACATCGCCATGATGATCGACGGCTCGTTCGCCATCGGCCAGGTGCAGAACGGCGCCCAGTTCGAGTGGGGCGTGGCCGAGCTGCCGACCTTCGACAACGGCGTCAAGTCGAACTACGGCTCGTTCTGGATGAACGGCGTCACCCCGCGCGCCTACGAGAGCCCCGAGAAGCTCGAGGCCGCCGCCCGCTTCATCAAGTTCGTCACCAGCCCCGAGGCCATGAGGCTGTGGCTCGATGTCGTCGGCGAGCTGCCGGCCGCCCGCGAGCTCATCGCCGACCCGGAGCTCCTCTCCGACCCCATCTACGGGCCGTTCATCGCCGGCCTCGAGTACGCCGAGGCCACGCAGTTCGTGGACGAGCTCGCCCAGCGCGACGTCATGCTGGACGCTTACAACCGCGTGCTGCTCGAGGGCATGGACCCCGGCGAGTCCATCCGCATCGCGGCGCAGGAGGACCAGGCGCTGCTCGACCAGTTCAACCGTTGATGATCGTCTCGGGCGCGGCGGCGGCGTGACGGCCGGGCCCGAGCGCGGTTGTCCGGGAGGGCGCCTTCACATGGGCGCCCTCCCGGTTGACGACCGGGCGCCCTCCGCCCTCGGGGCGCTGGCGACACGTCCAGGCAGGTGACGGAGCCTACATGACATCGAGAACGGCCCACAGACGGAAGGGCCTGTCTTTGACGCAGCGCGAGGCCATCTGGGCCTACGTGTTCCTGGCGCTGCCTCTCTTCTTCTTCCTCGCCGTCCGCTTCTGGCCGGCCATCCAATCTTTCAGGCTGTCTCTCTACACCTGGCACGTCGACCCCGCGCGCCGCACGTTCATCGGCCTCGACTACTACAGGGAGATGTTCGCGAGCCCCGTGTTCCACCAGGCGCTCAAGAACACCCTTCTCTACGCCGTCGTCACCGTGCCGGCCTCCATAGCCCTCGGCCTGGCCGTGGCGCTGCTCCTGCAGAGCATCACCTGGGGCCGCGGGCTCTTCAGGGCCATATATTTCGCGCCTTACATAACCCCCGCCGTGGGCATCGCCTGGGTGTGGGGCTGGATGTACAACCAGAACTTCGGTCTCTTCAACCGCCTCATCCTCGCGTGGTGGGACTTCGCGGAGCGCATCGGCGCCGAGTGGCTGATCATCCAGCCGCAGGCGTTCCTCCGCAACCCGTCCACGGCCCTCTACGCCGTGGCGGCCGTCGTCGTCTGGCAGCAGCTGGGCTTCCAGGTGGTCATCTTCCTGGCGGGGCTGCAGGGCATCTCGCGGTCCTACTACGAGGCCGCGATGATCGACGGCGCCAACCGCTGGCAGATCTTCAGGCACATCACGCTGCCGCTACTGAACCCCGTCATGGTCTTCGCCGTCATCATCACGACCATCAACGTGCTGCAGCTCTTCGACCAGATCGTCAACATCAACTTCACCGACCAGGGCGGGCCGCTCAACCGCACCCTGTCGTTGGCCCTCTACATGTTCAACGAGGCGTTCGGCAGGGCCAGGGTGGGCTACGCGGCCGCCATCACCGTCGTCCTCTTCCTGATGATCCTCATCATCACTCTCATCCAGCTCCGGATCACGCAGAGGCGGGTGGAGTACTGATGGTCGTAACGCCGAGCCGCGTCATACCCGTGGAGAAGGCCGAGCGCCGCCCGCGCCGGCGCCGCGCCCATTGGACACAGGTGGCCGCCTACGTCCTCCTCGCCCTGGGCGCCGTCCTGATGCTCTTCCCGTTCGTCTGGATGCTGCTGTCCTCCTTCAAGGAGGCGCGCGAGGTCCTCTCGCCCGGCTTCTGGCCGAAGCAGATGACGCTCGTCAACTACATAGAGGTCATCACGCGGACCTCGTTCCCGCGCTGGTTCCTCAACAGCCTGATAGTCGCCACCGCGACGACGGCGTCGGTGCTCTTCCTCTGCTCGATGGTGGGCTACGTGCTGGCCAGGCTGCGCTTCCCCGGCCGCACCCTCATCTTCGTGCTGATCCTCTCCACGCTGATGATCCCCACGGAGATGCTCGTCATCCCCTGGTACGTCATCTCGAGCCGCTTCGGCTGGATCAACACCTACTGGGGCCTGATCTTCCCCGGCCTCATCCCGGGCTTCGGCGTCTTCCTCATGCGCCAGTTCTTCCAGACGCTGCCGGGCGACCTCTTCGACGCCGCGCGCATCGACGGCGTCTCCGAGCCTGGCCTCTTCTTCCGCATCGGCCTGCCGCTCGTGGGCCCCGGCCTCGCGGCCCTCGGGATCTTCTCCTTCATCGGGAACTGGAACGCCTACCTCTGGCCGCTCATCGCCGGCCAGTCGCCCAGCATGCGCACGGTGCCCGTGGGCATCTCGCTCTTCTCGGGCGAGGCAGGCGCCGCCTGGCACCTGATCATGGCCGCGTCCTCGCTGGCCATCATCCCGGTGCTGCTGGTCTTCGTGCTCCTGCAGAGGCAGATCATCGAGGGCGTGGTGCTGACCGGCCTCAAGGGCTGACCTCGAAGCGGGCCGGCGGGGCTACCCCTGCCGGCCCTCGGACGCCGCGCGCGCCAGCCAGTCGTCGACCAGCCGCGAGAGCTCGGCCGTCACGCCGGCCACGAGCCTCTCGCCCTTCTCAAGGTCCAGCTCGGACACGCGCCCGTGGTAGCCGGCGAACCCGACGGGCGCCTGGCCGCGACCCACCACCTGCGCCGCTGCGCGCCACCACGGCGCCTCGTACGGGATGTCGCTGGCGGCCGGCTGGCCCAGGTCCACCCCGCGAGCGTCGAGCGCGGCGGTCGTCGAGATCTCCAAGGGACCGCCGTGCCCATGTCCGTCGTTCTCCGAGAACAGGCCGCCGGGAGCGAGCCTCCACCAGTTGCAGACGAGGACGGAGGCCTCCGGCCGCTCGGCGGTGACCGACTCAGCCGCCAGCCGCAGCGCGTACTGGTTCTCGCTGTGGCCGTTCAGCACCAGTAGCCGGGTCACCCCGAGGCCCAGGATGCCGCCCACGACCTCGGTCACGTAGTCGAGGAAGACGCGCGGCGCCACGGAGACCCCAGGACCGTGGGCCGTGGTCAGGCGCGGCACGAAGCTGTAGACGACCGGCGGGAACACGAGGCAGTCGCGCTCGAAGGCCAGCCTGTCGGCCAGGCCCGCCGCCAGGGTGGTGTCGGTGCCGAAGGGGGCGCCGGGGCCGTGGTACTCGACGCTGCCGACGGGCAGCACGGCGAACGGCGCCGAGCGCAGACGCTCCGCCTGCGAGCCGGCCAGGTAGAGGACGTGCCGCTCCTCGCCCACTAGGACGCTCCGGCCGCGCAGGGGCGCCTGAGCTCCTCCAGCGCGCGCTGCACGGCGCCCATGCGGCCCGCCAGGTCCGCCTCGTCGGCGGTCAGGCGGTCCCGCGCCCGCTCCAGGCTCCCGGCCATGGCGCTGCGCCCAGGCATGCCGAGGCCGGCGCGCCGGGCCACGAAGGAGGCCGGGTCGATCGCGGCGGCCAGCTCGCCCTCATCGAGGCGCGGCCCGCCGGCGGCCTCGACGTCCGCGGGGGTGGCGTCAGAGAGGAGCCGGCCATCACGCGTGAGCAGCGCCAGCAGCGCGGCGACGACCCTGTGTGCCGTGGGGAAGTCGATGCCGCCCGACCTCACCAGCACGTCTGCCAGCTCGGTGGCGGTGGTGTCGGTGGCGCGCGCCTCGGCGTCCAGTACGGCGGTGTCGAAGCTCCCGCCCGCCAGGCAGGCGGAGAGGAGGTCGAGGGCGCCCATGAGCTGCTTGTGCTGGGCCAGGATGCCGCCCTGGATGTCCGGCCCGAAGTCGTTGAGGTCGGCGAACGGGATGTTGTGGGCCGAGTAGACGACCATCGCCGCCGAGCCGCACGCCCTGGAGAGGCGCGTTCGCGCGTGCTCCAGGCTCACCGGGTTGCGCTTCTGCGGCATTATCGAGGACCCCTGCACGAGGTCGTCCCCCAGGCGGAAGGCGCCGCGCGTGGCCCACGCTATGAGGTCGGTGACGAACCGGCCCAGGCCCAGCGCCACTGACTGGCTCGTCGCCGCGATGTCGAACTCCCAGTCGGCCGAGGCCACGGCGTCGTAGGTGTTCAGCACGGGGCCGTCGAAGCCCAGCGCCGCCGCCGTGTAGCGCCTGTCGAGCGGGTGGCTGCTGCCGGCCAGCGCCGCCGCGCCCAGGGGGCAGGTGTTGAGCCTGGCGTAGGTCTCGCGCAGCCGCTGGCTGTCGCGAGCCAGCTGGTCCTCGACGGCGCCCAGGTAGTGCGCCACGGTCGTGGGCTGCCCGGGCTGGTGGTGCGTGTACGCGATCAGCACCGTGTCCAGGTGGGCCTGGGCGGCCTCGAGGAGCTGCCGGCGGAGCCGCAACACCGCCTCCGAGAGCCTGAGCACCAGCCGGCGACCGTGCATCTTGTAGGCGGTCATGTCGAGGTCGTTGCGCGACAGGCCCACCCGCACCAGGCTGGTGGCCGCGCCGCACCGCTCGGTCAGCCGCGACTGGAGCGCGAAGTAGAGGTCGGGGACGCTCTCGCCCTGGACCGGCGCCGGCTCGTCGTGGAGGGCCACGAGCTCCGCCCTGAGCCTCGCCCCGTCGGCCTGGACGTCGGCCGCAGCCATGTCGGGCAGGCGCAGGACGGCGTCCAGGTGCGCCGTCATCGCGTCTATGAAGTCGTGTTTGAGGTTCTCGGCCGCGAAGCGGTAGTCGGGCGCCAGTACCTGCTCGCGGTAAGCCACGTGCCAAGCCAAGCTGCGATCACCCTTCTCTCGTGGCACGCACACTAACGCACGCCGGCACCGGCCGCCACGACGGCACCGCCGGCGCGGGCGCCGGCCGGATATCATCGCGCACGTGACCGACGCGATCGTAGGGGTCGACTTCGGCCTGAGCGTCACCGACGCCGTACTGGTGAGGGGTGGCATGGCCGAGAGGCACGCCTCGCTGCTGAGGCCCGGGCCCGCTAGCCCGGAGGTGCTGCGCCGCGCGCTGGAGGCCCTCGACGTGCGGGCCGACGACGTCGCGGCCGTGGCCGTGACCGGCGGGCGCTCGCGCGACCTGGCCGGCGAGCCGAAGGTGGTCGTCGTCGACGAGCCCACCGCCATAGGCCGGGGAGCCCTGGCCGCCGCCGGCGTGGAGCGCGCCTTGGCCGTCTCGTGCGGGACGGGAACGGCCATGGTCGTGGCCGACGCGGGGGCCGGCACCTACAGGCACGTCACCGGCACGCCGGTGGGCGGCGGCACTCTCGAGGGGCTCGGCAGCGCCCTGCTGGGCGTGTCCATGGCCAGCGAGATAGCCGCCATGGCCTCCCGCGGCGACGCCTCGCAGGTCGACACCACCCTGGGCGAGGTGCTGGGCGGCGGCCTGGGCGGCCTGCCACCGCGCGCCACCGCCGTCAGCCTCGGCCGCCTGGCGGCCCTGGGCGGCAGGGCCGGTCCGGACGACCTGGCGGCCGGCCTCACGACGATGGTCGCCCAGACGATCGGCCTGCTGGCCCTCAACGCCAAGGCCGCGCACGGCTTGCCGCACGCCGTCTTCGTGGGCCGCGTCGCCACGTTGCCGTTCGTGCGCTCGATGGTCCAGGCCGTGTTCGCCGTCTACGGGGTGGAGGCGCCGTTGTTCCCCGAGGGCGGCGACCACGCCGTGGCCCTCGGCGCGGCGCACGCGGCCGGTGGCGTGAGCCCGGCGAACGGCGGCGCCGGCCGCCGCCGGCCGGTTCGCTCCGAGCGCTAGCCCCTGAGGGACCGGTTCAGCCGGACAGCGCTCAGCGCCACGGCATGCCGAGGCTCTTCCAGGCCGTCCGCGCCGACCTGAGCAGGTCGCGGGTGCGCCAGGCCCGCTCTTCCTGCACCGGCTTGAGCAGGACCCAGGCGGAGGCGCGACCCAGCGCCGTCACGAGGAACAGCGTGTGGTAGCCGGTCCAGCCCGGTAGGAACGAAGGCGCCCCGAGCGTCTGGAACCAGCCGAGCAGCGGGCTCGAGAGCGTGCCCCCCAGGAAGGCGGCCACGCCGGTGACCAGCGAGTAGGCCGCCACGAACGACACGCGCCCGGTGCGCGGCGCCGAGACGAGGGCCAGGTTGAAGATAGCGGGCCCGATGGCGCCCCAGGCCACGGCGTCGAAGGCCGCGGACACCCAGATGAAGGCCAGGTTGCCGGTGAGGCCGGCGAGTATCCAGGTGGACGGCAGGGCCACGCCGGCGAGGAACGTGCCTATGGCCAGCACGGCCTTGTTGCCCGTGGCGTCGGCGACGCGCCCCCACAGGACCGTCGAGAAGAGCGCGGTGACCGCGGCGATGGAGCTCCACAGCGCCACCTGCGTGAAGGTCATGCCGAGCTCCTGCAGGAAGTAGGGCATGACGAACGGGGCGCCCAGCAGCACCACGAAGTGCCAGTAGACCGCGAAGCGCAGGAAGCGCCTGAAGTTCTGGTCGCGGAACGGCTGGCCGAGCATCTCGCCGAGTCGCACGCGACGGCGCTCCGTGGGCGGGTCGTGGTGCATGAGGAGCAGGACCACGCCCACGATCGCGCAGGCCACGCCCACCGCCAGCACCACCTGGAAGCTGAGGGGCGCGTCGACGCGGTCGAGGAAGGCGCCGGCGCCGAGGTTGGCGACCATGCCGACGATGCCGAGGACGCCGGTGCGCAGCCCGAAGTAGCGCCCGCGCCTGTCCTCCGGGACGACATCGCCCATCCAGGCGGTCCACACGGTGCCGGTGGCGGCCTGGAAGCAGCCGGCCAGGAACACCACCGCGACCAGCGCCGTCGGCGCCACGGCGGCGGGCACGAGCTGCGGCAGGAACGCCGCCAGCAGCCAGAGCAGGCGGCACAGCGCGGCGAGCGCCGCCGCCACGAGGCGGCGCCGGCCCAGGGCCTCGGCCACCATGGCGCCCAGCGGGCTCGCCACCTGGGCGAGGAACGGCACGCTGCCGACCAGCGCGATGTGCCAGGGGGCGGCGCCCAGGTGCAGCAGGTAGCCGATGAGGACGCTGCCCGACGTCCAGTTGAGGAAGACCTGCACCAGGCTGCCCTCGACGAGCGAGAGCCGCATGGTGCGCCTCACCTCGGGCGCCAGCGGGCCCGACACGAGGGAACGGCCCCTCGCTGCGGGGGCCGAAGCGGTCTCCGTGGCTGTGGCGGGGATGGTGGACGCTCGGGCGCCCGGCATACTCAAGCGGGCAGTCTACGCTTACGGCGCGCGCCCCGATAGGGGAGGAACGTCACCCGCGCCAGCGAGCGTGCCCGGCCCGCCGCGAGGACCTGCGCGGGGCGCCGCTCAGACCTCCACGCCGCCGATGTACACGGCCTTCTGCTCCAGGTACTCCTGGAGGCCCTCGGAGCCGGTCTCGCGGCCGATCCCCGAGCCCTTCATGCCGCCGAACGGCGCCTCGGCCGTCACGGGCATCCAGTCGTTGATGGCCACCATGCCGAACTCCAGCCGCTCGGACATGACGAGCGCCGTGTTCAGGTCCTGCGTGAACACGTAGGCCGCCAGCCCCGCCTCGTAGGCGTTCGCCCTCGCGACGACCTCGTCCAGGCTGCGGAAGGAGGAGACGGGCATGACCGGGCCGAACACCTCCTCGACGTCTAGAGGCATGCCCGGCCGCACGTCGGTCACGACCGTCGGCTCGAAGAAGTAGCCCTTGCGCTCGAGGCGCCTGCCGCCCACGGCCACCTTGGCGCCGGCGGCCACGGTCGCGCCCACCAGCTCCTCGACGCGGTCCCGCTGCTTGGCGTTGATGAGCGGGCCCACGACGGCGCCTTCCTCGGTGCCGTGCCCCACCTTCAGGCCGCGCATCGCCTGCGCCACGGCGCCGGTGAACTGCTCCACGACCGACTCGTGCACCAGGAAGCGCTGCGGCGCGATGCACACCTGACCGGCGTTGCGCACCTTGGACCGCGCCGCCAGGCTGGCCAGCCGTGACAGGTCGCCCGCGTCGGGGAACACGATCACCGGCGAGTTGCCGCCCAGCTCGAGGGCCAGGCGCGTGAGGGTCTTGGATGCCCCGTCCATGAGCAGCTTGCCCACGCGCACGCTGCCGGTGAACGCGATCTTGCGCACCCGCTTGTCCTCGAGCATGGCCTGGCCCATGGCGTGAGGCTCGCCGTTGACGACGTTGACCACGCCGGGAGGCGCCCCGGCCTCCGTGAGCGCGTTGGCCAGCAGGAACGCCGAGCGCGGGGTGTACTCGGCCGGCCGCCCCACCACCGTGTTGCCGGCGGCGAGGGCAGCGGCCCACGAGCGCACGACGTTGTAGACGGGGAAGTTCCAGGCCGTGATGGTGCCGACGACGCCGAGCGGCTGCGGCACGACCCAGATGCGGCGCTTGGGCGCCCTGGGCGGCACGATGCGCCCGTAGGCGCGTACCCCCTCGCCGGCGAACCAGCGCAGGTAGCCCGCCGCGGAGACCCACTCGCCCTTGGCCTCGCCCAGCGGCTTGCCCGCCTCCTGGGTCGTCACGAGCGCCAGGTCGTCGGCGTTGGCGACGATCCAGTCGGCCGCCTTCTCCAGCACCGCGGCGCGCTCGTAGGGGGTCTTGGCCGCCCAGCCGGGGTAGGCCGCCTGGGCCGCGTCCACCGCGGCCTTCACGTCCTCGGCGCCGCCGAAGGCGACCTGGTCGACGACCTCCTCGGTGCCGGGGTCGACCAGGTCCCACGTGCCGCCGCCCTTGGCCTCCACCCACTCGCCGCCGATGAGCATGCGCCGCTGGGGCGCGCCGAAGTCCCTGGCCACGGGCCGCTCAGGCATGGGCGAGGGGCCCCTGGCCGAGGACGCCCTCGGCGGCCGCGATGGCCTCGTCGACCACCGCGAGCGCCTCGTCCAGCTGGTCGTCGGTGATGTTGAGGGGCGGCAGGAAGCGCAGGCAGTTCGAGTACAGGCCGGCGCGGATGACGATGACGCCGCGCGCCAGGGCCTGCTTCGTGGTCTCGAGCACGAGCTCGGGCCACGGGGTCTTGGCCTCGTCCTCGACGAACTCCACCGCCAGCATGGGGCCGAGGCCGCGCACGTCGCCCACGGACGGGTGCCTGGCGGCGATCTCCTCGAGCCGTGCCCTCATCCTCTCCCCCACCTCGCGTGCGCGGGCCAGGAAGGCATCGGTGGCGATCTCCTCGAGGGTCGCGAGCGCGGCAGCGCAGGCCAAGGGGTTCCCCGAGTAGGTGCCGCCCAGGCCGCCGGGGTGCGGCGCGTCCATTACGTCGGCGCGCCCGACCACGGCCGCTATGGGCATGCCGGAGCCCAGCGACTTGGCGGTGGCCACGATGTCGGGGGCGGCGCCCAGGTGCTCGACGGCCCACAGGCGGCCGGTCCTGCCCATCCCGCACTGCACCTCGTCAGCCACCAGCACGGCGCCGCAGGAGTCGGCGAGCTCGCGCAACGCCCGCCAGTAGCGCGGCGGCACGGGCACGAACCCGCCCTCGCCCTGCACCGGCTCGACGACTATCGCCGCCACGGCCTGCGGGTCCACCTGGGCGACCATCGCGTGCCGCAGCTGCTCGATGGCCCAGTCGACGTAGGCCTCCTCGGACATGCCGCTCGGCCGCCGGTAGACGTTGGGGAACGGCAGCCGGTAGACCTCGGAGGGGAACGGCCCGAAGCCCTTCTTGAACAGGCCGTACTTGCTCGTCATGCCGAGGGTCATGTTGGTGCGGCCGTGGTAGCCGCCCTCGAACACGACGAGCGCCTGACGGCCCGTGTGAGCCCGCGCCACCTTCACGCAGGTCTCGAGGGCCTCCGCGCCCGAGTTGAGTAGCACCGCCTTCTTCGGGAAGTCGCCGGGCGCCAGCTCGCAGAGCCGCTCGAGGAGCCTCACCTGGGGCTCGTAGGAGGCGACGATGCCGCACACGTGCACTAGCTCCTCGGCCTGGCGCCTTATCGCCTCGACGACGGCGTCGGGCGTGTGGCCGAGGGCCAGCGCGCCGATGCCGCCGGCCATGTCGATGAGCCGGTTGCCGTCGACGTCCTCCACCACGGCCCCGTGGGCGCGGGCCACGGCGACGTCGGTGAGGCGCGAGGCGCCGCGGGCGCCTGCCGCGTCGCGCCGGGCGGCGAGCTCGAGGCTGCGGGGGCCAGGGACGGCGGTCCGCAGGCTGATGCTTGGTTGTGGCAAGACGTGCACCTCCCGCGCGCCCGCCGAAGGGCTAGGCGCGCACATGCCGCTCAGACGACCACTTCGCTCCCATCATAGGCGCGGGGCCTGAGGAGCCTCAGGACCTCTTCGGCCGCGCGGCGGCCGCTCTCCAGGGCGCCGTGTACCGTCGCCGCGTTGGCCTCGGGCGCCGACGCCTCTCCAGCCCACAGCAGGGGCGGCGTGGGCTCGGCGAGCAGCTCCCGCACGCCGCGGTGGCCGGGCCGGACGTAGCTGTAGCCCCCGCGGGCGTAAGGGTCGTTCACCCAGTCGACCAGCAAGGCCTCCACGGCCTGCAGCCCAGGCCGGCCCAGCTCGCGGCGCAGGCTCTCGAGCGCGCCGTCTAGCGCGCCATCCTCGCCGCGGCGGAGCAGGTCCATGGCGGCGTCGCCGGTGACGAAGGCCGTCCACAGGACGGCGTCGGTCTCGTGGCCGAACGACGGCGTCCACCACATGGGCGCGCGCCCGGAGGCGTAGATGGCCTTGATGCCCGGCGGCGTGAGCGGCTCCTTGAAGCGGTAGACGCACTTGATGGCCGGGCCCATGCCCAGCCCCCGCAGCGCCGCCAGCTTCCGCTCGGGCAGGCCCGGGACGAACTCGACGTCGCCGGCGGCTAGGACACCGACGGGCAGCGTGCAGACGAGCAGCTTGGCCTCGAACGCCTCGCCCGAGGCCGTCTCCACCAGCACGCCGTCGTCGTCCCAGCTCACGCGCGTGACGACGCAGCCCGTGCGTATCTCCTCGCCCACGCCGAGGGCCTCGATGATCGCCCCGTACCCCTCGACGATCCGGAAGTCCTCGTGGCCCGTCTCCTCGCTGCCGGCGATGGAGTCGAGCATGCTGGCCGCGTCCAGGTGCCTCAGCGACTCGCCGGCGGCGTTGGCGAACGAGCGGCGCACGTAGTCCACCTGCTCGGGGCCGAAACCTATGCGCTCCAGGTAGCGCCCGAACGACTCGAGCGGGCGCGGCGGCACGGGCGGCAGGTGCCACGTGCGCGTGACGTCGAAGCCGGGGTCCAGCGAGCGGGCCTCGGCCATGGTGAGCTTGCGGCCGTCGGCCATGCGCACCCAGGAGTCGTCGAGCTTGTTCCAGTGCACGGTGTGCAGGCCGAGCCTGTCGATGAGCTCCCAGGTGGGGGCGTGCTCGCCGTGCACGAACTCGGCGCCGAACTCGAGCGGGAACCCGGCGAAGTGCTTGTCCGTGTGGACGCGTCCGCCCAGGCGCTCGCGCGCCTCGAGGACCACCACCTCCAGGTCGGTGTGTACGAGCCCTTGCGCGGTCGCCAGGCCCGCCACCCCGGCGCCCAGGACGATGACGTCGGCTCTCTCCTTCATCTCTCACCGCTCCTCGGCGGCTGCGCTCGCATGGCGAGAACCCCCCGTGACGGCGCGGCCCCTCGAGGCGCCGCGCCCCTCTAGGCGGCCGAGTGGCCCCTAGTCGTGACCCACTGCGTGCCTGGCGTGCCCGGCGCGCATCACCGGCAGCGACGGCACCTCCTGCGCCCTGCCGGGGCGCGGCGAGAGCGTGCGCCGCGAGGGCTGCGCGCGGTCGGGCTGGTGGACGAGGAGGACGGCGGCGTGGCCGGCCTTCCACTCGGGGTAGTAGCCCTCGATGATGGCGCGCGGCTGGAACCCGCGCCTGAGCTGCATGCTCACCGTGGGGTCCTCGATCTCGCCGGCTATGACGCGCTGGCCGTACTCACGCGGCGACATGACGTCGCGGTAGCGGTAGTAGCCCATGAGCATCCCGCCGGCGTACCAGCCCTCGAGGTCCAGCTCGTCGATGAGGGCCAGGCGGGCGCGGTAGAGCGCCGAGCCTATGCCGTGCCGCTGGTAGTCGGGGTGCACGGCGATCTCCACGCCGTACAGCCAGTCGCCGTCCGGGTCGTGGTTGCGCAGCCCGAAGCTGCCGATCATGTCGTACCAGGCGAGCGGCTCGTCGTCGGGCGTACGGGAGGTGAGCATGGTGGAGGCCATGCCCACGACCCGCTCGCGACCGTCCTCGTACGTGACGGCCACGAACTGGCCCTCGGGGAACCGTTCGAGCTGCTCCGCCACGGCATCGGGGTTGATGCAATGGCAGTACCTATCGGTCGGATAACCGTTCGCGAGGCGGATGACGTCGTAGACGCCTTCCGCGTGGCGGAGGTGTGTTCGCACCACCGCGAAATCCAGGGGATCCGTGCCTCTCATAACGTTGCTTCGACAACGCCTGTTGAGGGTATGTGAGCCCGTAAAAGGGGGAAACTGAAACGGTCTGGGCGTTAGCCCGGAACCGGAAGAGCTTCTCCACAACCTTTACGCGAGAGCTTCGCCTCCCGAGACCATCCAAGATGGCTCATTCAGTCTTGCTCACACTTTAGGGTTGTCTTGAAGTATCTCACGCTCCTTCTTGCCCGTTTGGCGGGATGGTAGCACGACCCCCGAGAACCGCACCTCCCAGCCACCGCGAGAACGCCGTCCTGGACGCGAACTCTGGGGGGCTTGACAAGAGCCGTTCAAGGGGATAAAGAGGCCCTCCCTCACCATCCCCTCGCGGGCATCAGGCGGTAGACTGCCGCCTGATGCCGAAGGCGTTAGCAGCGGGGTGCGCCTGATGGCGCGCCGTGGCTCCGAACCCGGAGAGACGGCGCGGGCGCTGGGCATGGCCGCCCCGGCAACGGTGTGGCTGGTGCTGTTCTTCCTGCTGCCGCTGGTCTTCGTGGCCGTGGCCAGCTTCATGAGCCGCGGCACGGGCGGCGCTCCGGTGCCCCCCGTCACCCTCGACCAGTACGAGCGCACCTTCACCGTCTTCGGGCCGGTGATCGTCCGCAGCGTCAACGTGGCGCTCCTCACCACGGTGCTGTGCCTGCTGCTCGGCTACCCCTTGGCGTTCTTCATCAGCCGGCGGCGCGACCCCCGCACGCGCCTCTTCCTGCTGTTCCTCGTGCTCTTGCCCTTCTGGACGAACTTCCTGGTGAGGACCTACGCCCTCATCACGATCGTGCAGCGCGACGGCCTGCTGAACAGCCTGCTGCTGCGCCTGGGCATCACCTCTGACCCGCTGCAGCTGATGTTCACGCCCGGCGCGGTAGTCCTGGGCCTCGTGTACGGGTACCTGCCGTTCATGGTGCTGCCCATCTACGCCTCCGTGGAGCGCCTCGACATGCGCTTCGTGGAGGCCGCCCACGACCTGGGCGCCAACGACGCGCGGGCGTTCTTCAGGGTGATACTGCCGCTCACCCTGCCCGGCGTCATAGCCGGCTCGATCCTCGTGTTCATCCCCACCATCGGCGCCTTCGTGACGCCCGACCTCATGGGCGGCACGCGCGGCCTGATGATCGGCAACCTCATCCAGAGCCAGTTCGGCGGCCGCGGGAACGTACCGCTGGGCAGCGCCATCTCGATGGTCCTGCTGGCGCTCGTGTTCGTGGGCGTGCTCATCTACACGCGCTGGGGCCAGGAGGACCGCCAGTGACGTCGCCCGCCGCCCGCCGCGACGCCCCGGCCGTGGACGCCGGCAAGGTGCGCCGCGACATGTTCGTGCGGCGCCTCGGCACCGTGGCGCTGTGGCTGAGCCCGTTCCTGGTCTACCTGTTCCTGTGGGCGCCAATCGTCGTGCTCGTCGTCTTCTCGTTCAACGACGGCGCGTCCGTGTCGGTGTGGAACGGCTTCACCACACGCTGGTACGAGAACATCATCAACAACACCATCACCGCCGGCACCGAGGCGGCGCGCTTCCAGACCGGCCTGCTCCTGCGGGCCGTGCGCAACTCGCTCATCGTCGGGGTGGCCGCCACGCTCGTCTCCACCGCGCTGGGCACCATGCTGGCCCTGGCCCTGTCGCGCGGGCGCTTCCCGGGGCGGCGGTTCCTCGACTCGCTCTTCTACCTGCCAGTGGTCATCCCCGACATCACGCAGGGCGTGTCGCTGGCCGTGTTCTTCAACCTCGTGTTCGAGGCGGTGCAGCGGGTCCTCGGAGTGCGGTTGGTGCCCGGTTTCGCGACGATCATCATCGCCCACATCGCCTTCAACATCTCCTACGTGCTCATCGTCGTGCGGGCCCGCCTGGCCACCATGGACCCCACGCTCGAGGAGGCGGCGCGCGACCTGGGCGCCAACCACCGCCAGACGTTCTGGCGCGTCACCTTCCCGATCCTCATGCCGGGCATGCTGGCCGGCGCGCTGCTCGCCTTCACGCTCTCGCTCGACGACTTCGTGATCACGTTCTTCAACGCCGGCGTGGGCACCACCACGCTGCCGCTGTTCGTCTACGGCATGCTCAAGCAGCGCGTCCCGCCCGAGATCAACGCCATCTCGGCGCTGATGATCGCGGTGTCGATACTGCTGGTCGGCAGCTCGCTGCTGCTGCAGCGCCGCTCCAGCGACGGCTGAGGGCCCGGAGCCGCCTACGGGCGCTCAGGCGCCCAGCAGGTGACGTTCCAGGAACCCGGCGGTCAGCCGCATCCACTCGACCCACCCGTCGCGTCCGGGCGGCCCATGCCCCGCCTCCTCGTCGACGTAGTACTCCACGTCCACACCCCGCGCCCTCAGCTTCTCGACCATCTGGTCGCTCTCGGCCTTCACCACGCGCGGGTCGTTGGCGCCCTGGATGACCAGCAGCGGCGCCCTCAGCTGGTCGACGTAGGTGATGGGCGAGCGCTCCACGAGCGCCTCCCTGTCCTCCTCGGCGTCGCCCACCCACTCCTTGAGCACGGCGCGCCAGAACGGCGGCACGCTCTGCACGAAGGTGACGAGGTTGGAGGGGCCCACGATGTCGACGCCCGCCGCCCAGCGGTCGGGCAGGCGGGTGAGCGCCGACAGCGTCGCGAACCCCCCGAACGACGCGCCGAAGACGGCCAGCTTGCCGGCGTCCACCCAGTCGAGCGAGGCCAGGTGGTCGGCCGCCGCCTCGATGTCCCTCAGCTCGCCGCCGCCCCAGTCGCGGTAGATGAGCTTCTGGTAGCTCTTGCCGTAGCCGGTCGAGCCGCGGACGTTGGGGGCCATCACGCCTATCCCCCGCGACAGCAGGTACTGGTAGAGCCCCAGGTAGGCGTAGCCGGGCAGCTCCTGCGACTCGGGCCCGCCGTGGATCGAGAGGACGACGGGGAACGGCCCCTCCCCGCGTGGCCTGTAGAGCCAGGCGGGGACGTCCCTGTCGAAGCTGGGGTACGTGATCGCTTCCGGCTCCACCATCGTGTCCGGGTCGATGCCGCCGAGCATGCTCTGCTCGCGGGGCGTGAGCGCTCCGGTGGCGAGGTCGACGGCGAAGAGGTTCGACGACTCGCGGGGCGTGGCGAAGCCGATGACGGCCTCGGCGCCGCCGTCGACCACGGTCAGGGCGTGGTACTCGCCGAACGGCAGGCGGGTCACCCCCGCCTCGCGCTCGCCGCCTTCGTGGAGGGAGAAGCGGTGCAGCTCGAACACGCCGCGGTCGTTGAGGACGGCCACCAGGGCGTCGCGGGCGCCGCTCACCTTTGCGTCGGCCAGGTCGGCGTCGAGCCTCAGCACCGTCCTCGGCTCCCCGCCGTCCACGGGCAGGTGGACCAGGTAGGTGAACTCGTGGCCCTCGTCCGTCGCCACGTAGAGGCCCCGGCCGGCGGCGTCCCAGCCCACGGGCAGGCGCTTGGCCTCCACGCCAGGCTCGCCTAGAACGCAGCGGCTCTCGCCCGTCCGGACGTCGACCACGTGCACGCGCTGGTGCGTGTTGAGCAGGGGCTCGACGTGGACGAGGTAGCGGCCGTCGGGGGAGAAGGCGCCGGCGTAGTGGACGCCGCCGGTCACGAGGCGCGTCGCCTCGCCCGTCTCCACGTCGAGGACCATCACGTCCTGCTGCGAGGGGTCGCGGTCGTTGCCGCTGATCGCCAGGCTGCGGCCGTCGGGCGACCA